>PVMK01124573.1_pt1 | contig 41390 bp, 41 predicted proteins | sample 1853481 | NCBI WGS metagenome assembly PVMK01 (sample SAMN08533507, study PRJNA380276) | Marine sediment metagenome, whole genome shotgun sequencing project.
CTCTCACCCCGACATTGAAATCCTCTTCGGTAAGACTAGTTTATCGGGGAGGATTTCAATGTCGGGGTGAGAGGATTTGAACCTCCGACCCCCTGCTCCCAAAGCAGGTGCGCTAACCGGGCTGCGCTACACCCCGAAAAATGGTGGGTGAGAGATGGGACTCGAACCCACGACCACCTGGACCACAACCAGGAGCTCTAACCAGCTGAGCTACTCCCACCATTCGGCTCTAAAATGAGCGGCGAAAATTAAATGTGATTTTTCTTCTAATCAAGTTGAACTTATTATAATTAAACACATCTTTGAACCTCTATCAAATAGCTTTTTCAAATCGGTTCACGAATTGTAACTTTCACTATGCGCTTACTACGTCGATATATTATCAAAGAAATTATCTCGCCATTTATATTCTCATTGTTGGTAATAATATTTATCTTATTCGTACAATTTCTACTACGTGCAATTGATCGATTCCTTGGCAAAGGAATCGACACTTTTACAATATTTGAATATTTATTTCTAAACTTAGCTTGGATCGTCGCTTTGGCAGTGCCGATGGCTGTATTAATTGCAACGCTAATGACATTTGGGAGATTATCCGAGGACAATGAAATTACCGCAATGAGAGCAGCCGGAATTAGTTTCTTAAAAATAATTAGACCCGGTCTACTTTTTGGAACAATTATATGTTTGCTACTGCTCTATTTCAATAATTTTGTTTTACCTGAAATGAATTTTAAAGCCAGAATTTTATCTGGTGATATTTATCGTAAAAGACCTGTCATGAGCATCGACCCAGGGCATTTTATCGGCGATTTACCTAACTATGGTATGATAATCGGCGGTAAAACCGGCGAGATTATGGAAGACGTACGAATTTTTAGTAAAAATAGCCGTGATAAACAAACCAGTATTTATTCAAAAACCGGTGAACTTAATACAATTGGCAACGAACTGATACTTACACTTTATAATGGTGAAATTCATGAATTGGATATTAAGGATTTTGGTGAATATCGCCGTATCCAATTTTCGAAACACAAAATAAATATACCGGTTGATGACCTTTTATTGATGAGGCGCGACACATCAAATCGCACAGATCGAGAAATGACAATTCCAATGATGTTTGAAAGAAAGAATAGTTATCAAGATAGAATCAACAGTGTTTGGAAACGGATGGGTAATAATTATTTTAAAACAATGGGTGATTCTGTTGTTCCAAAAACATTAAAAAAAACATTATCGGATTTGTCCGATTATCAGTTAGATATTGAACAGGATACATCATTATCTCAAATTCAAACTAACACCACAACGCGCAAGATCAAAACGTTGGAACGACAAATGACCAATGAATTCAACTTGCTGAATAGTTATCAGAAAAGTATTAACAAATATGGCGTTGAAATTCATAAAAAATTCTCTTTACCCGTTGCTTGTATTTTGTTTGTTTTATTAGGCGCTCCATTAGGCGTGCTGGCCCGAAAAGGTGGGTTTGTAGTGGGAATGTGTTTAAGCTTTGGGTTTTTCTTAATTTATTATTTATTGTTAATTGGTGGTGAAGAAATGGCTGATCGAAATATTGTTTCACCGGCAGTTGGGATGTGGGCTCCTAACGTGGCTCTATTTTTAATTGCATTTTATCTAACAGTTAGGACAGTGCGAGAACATACGCCACTACGTATTAAATGGCCTTCATTTTTATATCACAAAAAGTAGGAATAGTATGATACCTTCGGAAATTATTAAGCAAAAACGGAACGGAAACGAAATTTCACATGCGCAAATTAAAAATTTTATTAATGATTATCTCAGCGGAGAAATTCCCGAATATCAAATGTCGGCCTTATTGATGGCAATTTTCTTTAATGGAATGACGGATTCCGAAATATCCGCTTTAGTTGACGTAATGCTGAACTCCGGAGAAAGAATGGATTTTAGGCATCACAGCAACTACGTTGCCGATAAACATAGCACAGGTGGTGTTGGCGATAAAGTTTCAATTATCCTTGGACCATTATTGGCTGCAGCCGGAATTGCAATTCCGATGTTGAGTGGTAGAAGTCTCGGCCATACGGGTGGAACTCTCGACAAACTTGAAACAATCCCTGGATTTAAAGTCGATATAAATCTAGATGATTTTCGCAAACAAGTTGATTCAATTGGAATAGCAATGATAGGGCAAACAAAAGAAATTTGTCCGGCTGATCGTAGAATGTACGCTTTACGCGATGTTACCGGAACCGTGGAGTCAATCCCATTGATCAGCGGATCGATCATGAGTAAAAAAATAGCTGAAGGAATTCGCGGATTAGTCTTGGATGTTAAAACTGGTAATGGCGCATTTATGAAAAATATCGATGATGCGCATAAGCTAGGTGATTCACTAGCTAGGATTGGAAAATCATTTAATATTACTACAGATGTTGTTTACACAAGCATGGATCAGCCACTAGGAAAAACTGCCGGACTCTGGTGCGAGGTGCAGGAATCCATCGATGGATTAAAAGGAAATGGTCCCGATGATACTATGCAAGTCACTTTTGAGCTTGGAGCCAAATTATTAATACAAGCAGAATTATCTAAAACTAAGCCGGAAGCAATTGCATTACAAAAGGAATTAATATCAAATGGAAAAGCTTACAAAAAATTCATAGAAATGGTCGAATATCAAGGTGGAAATCCTCAAGATATTGACAATTATAATAAATTACATCAACCTAGTAATAATAATGAATTAAGAGCAGAAAAATCCGGCTATGTCCAAAGCATGGATGCCTATAAAATTGGTTTATCGACAATAGAATTAGGTTGTGGCAGAAAAAAAACCACCGATAGCGTAGATCCAACAGCCGGTATTCAATTTGATAAAAAAATCGGTGATATGGTTAACAAGGGTGATACATTACTAAGATTTTTTAATTCAGATAGTACTAAACTAATTGCTGCTGAGAACTTGCTTAAAGATTGTATTCAGCTTGGCAATAATAAGGTTAATCACCAATTAATAATAGATTAACAATTTAGTTTATTGGCAGCTATCGCTCTGTCTAATAACTAATATATACGATGTAAATCACAAGTATCAACCGGTTCAGTCCCACTGATAAATATTTCTTTCTCTGTGGGACAGCCCGATGTGGGAAGTTTTTTGGAATCTGAACATATTTCTAATTCTAATACTCCATCAGGACGGATAAATTCTTCTTCCGGTAATTCTAAAGTGTCATGAGCAGCTTTCATAAATTTTGCCCATACCGGTAAGGCTGCCAAATTCCCAAATTGCTTATCGCCCAAACTAACAATTGGCGGACCATCGATACCAAACCAAGTTCCGGCTACAATTTGCGGAGTAAAACCGACAAACCATGCATCACGATAATCTTGAGAGGTTCCTGTTTTACCCGCTGCAGGTCGATAAAAATTATATGCCCAACGAGATCGGGCACCAGTACCTTTATTTACCACGGACTCCATTAGACTTGTAACAACATAAGCAGTTCGTTCGTTTAATACTTCCTCTTGTTCCGGAAAATATTCAGCTATTACATTTCCAAGCCTGTCTTCAATCCGTGTAATCGCAAATGGTTTAGAGTAAACTCCATTATTAGCAAAAGCCGCATAAGCTGCCACAATTTCTATCAGATATACTTCTGATACGCCAAGAGCGATTGCATCTACCGGTAAAATTGGAGTTGTGAATTTCATTCGCTCAGCAGTATTTTTTATTTGGTCCGCAGGTGCCAATTTTTGTTGAACCATTCTAATTGATATTAAATTTAGTGATCTCTGCAATCCTTCACGTAATGTAGTCAAACCGCCAGTTGATTCATCATCGTTCCGCGGCATCCATTTGATCCATTCCCCATACCCATCTTGTCTATTTAAAACCACCCGCTGATTTAACAACTGTTCGGTAACTGGATAACCATTATCAATTGCGGTAGTATAAATAAACGGTTTAAAAACCGATCCCGGTTGCCTTGGGGCCTGAACGGCTCGATTGTATTGATCGTGATAATCAGGTCGACCACCAACCATAGCTAGAATTGCTCCCGTTTTTGGATCTAAAGCGACAAACGCCGTTTGAACAAGCAATTTATTACGTAATTCTTCATATAGTGGTATTTCACCACGCATCATCATTTTGACAGTGTCAATAGAATATTTCTCAAAATTTACTAGACTTGAAAACAGTTCCTCATCATTGAATATTTGATTATTGAATCTTTGTTGATTTACTAGGATTTGTTCCCTAGTCGCTTTCTCAGCAATTGACTGTAGGCGTGAATCAAGAGTAGTGTAAATTTTTAATCCGTCACGATAAATATTTACACCTAATTTGTCATCCTCTTTTTCCAAATATCGGCGAACATTTTCTATAAAATACGGAGCCAGACCGGTATCAGTAATTTCATTAACATCTAATTCGGTCATCGTTTGTGCGGAATCTCTTTCAACTTCGGATATATATCCTTGATCTACCATTAGATTTAACACGATATCTCTTCGGTTTACCGCCTTATTCCAATGATTTATTGGTGAATAAGATGCTGGCGATGGAAGAACACCCACTAGCATTGCACTTTCACCGAGCGATAAATCGCTAGTATTTTTACCATAAAATCTTTTAGCCGCCGCCTCAACTCCATAGGTACCATGCCCAAAATGAACGGTATTCAGATACATGCCTAAAATTTCATGTTTTGTATAAGTCCGTTCAATTTGGATAGCAGTAATTATTTCTTTTATTTTACGCCATATAGAATTTTCAAAACCTATTGTATCATAGAGATTTCTTGCTAATTGTTGTGTAATCGAACTAAAACCTTGCTCGTAGCTCAAAGATAAAATATTTATTGTAAACGCACGTAAAAAACTTCTTGAATCTAAGCCCCAATGGTTTTCAAATCTTTTATCCTCTGAAGCAATAGTAGCATTTTGCATATAAATTGGGATACTATCAACATTAACAAAAATGCGTTTAGTTTGAAATAATTGATCTATAAGAACACCATCTCTCGAGTATATTTGTGTAACAAGATCAGGATCGAAATCCTCTAATTGTTCAACTGAAGGTAATCCACGCGAAAGAATAATTATTAAAATCAATCCGGCAATGAATCCTATTCCAATTATTTTTAAGGATAGCCGGAAAATTCCTCTCCACTCAATCGAATCTTGATTTTTTATCGTTTTACTAATATTTCTCATAAAAATTTCGGGATGCTATCACATAAATTTAGTGAAATAACATCCCGACAATTTAGTTCCAAATTTATTATTTAGGTATTTACTATATCCCAATCAACTTGTTCGCTACTATGTCCGAGGCTAACTTAATCTCTTTATGTAAAGAATTTCCGTGCGAATCCATTGTTACAACGGCTTGGAAATCTTCAACTTCAATTATCCACATTGCTTCCGGTACACCAAATTCTTCCAGTTTTAATACACCATGAACTTTTTTAACAGCCTGCGCTTGTAAAGTGGCTGCACCGCCAACTGCATGTAAATAAACTCCTCCATTCTCGCCTAAAGCTTTTAGTGTTTTTTCGCCCATTCCACCTTTTCCCATCACTCCGCGTATTCCGTATTCTTTGATAACCGGACCTTGGTATGGTTCTTCACGAATTGAGGTTGTTGGTCCTGCAGCTACAAAATGCCACTCATCACCAACGTTTTTTTACAACCGGTCCACAATGATAAATCACACTACCTTTTAATAATTCTCTTACTTCCTCAGGTTTATCATTTAATAACCACGTATGAGCCGAATCTCTTCCTGTTAACATAATCCCATTCAAAGAGACTTCATCGCCCATTTTTAATTTTCGAATATCAGCTTCGCTGACCGGTAAATTAATCTTAATCATAGCTTACCTCACTTTCTGTAAAATTCATGGAACAACGTCTATCAGCCCAACATGAGTAGGCAAGTGATACAAAGAATGATGCCGGTAACCGATGTGCTGCTCCAACCTTTACTCCTAATACTGTCGTTAGACCACCGAATCCCATTGGACCGATTCCTAATTTATTTAAATCAGTGTACAATCTTTCTTCCAACTTTGCTAATTCTGGATCAGAATTTGTATCATTTAATTTGCGGAAAAGCTGTTTTTTAGCCACAACCATTCCCGATGCTCTATCGCCACCGATTCCGATTCCGGCAACACCCGGCGCACAACCCAATCCCTGAGCTTTGTTGATCGCATCAATTATACATTTATATACACCGTCTATATCGCGACCGGCTTTTAATTTTCCATCCGGTAGTTTATATTGATCGGAAACATTTTCGCATCCTCCTCCCTTCAGCATTAATTCAACCTTAATGGTTGACTCATCCCATTCTTCATAATGGAAATATGGTGCCATAATACCGGTATTGTCACCAGAATTTTTTCCAGTAACCGAATCAACTGCGTTTGGTCGCAGATATGATTTTTTTGTCGCTAATCGAGCAGCTTCTGTAACTGCTGACTCAATTTTCCTCAGCGATACTCCCTCAGGAATTGTGACAAAAAATATTAATGTACCAGTATCTTGACAGATTGGTGTACTATTGGTATTTGCAGCTTCAGCATTTTTCAACATATAATCCAATACGGATTTTGCAGGACTACCCTTCTCTTCATTATCCCGTGCAGTTTCCATAGCTTGCGTCACATCTGCGGGTAATTGTGTGGATGCTTTGCGAATTAGCTCAGTAACCGCATCACGAAAATGATCTACATCTAATTTGAAACTCATTATTCACTCCAATTAAAATAATTATTTCACTTCCCAGGTATTGCCGGAATTGAGAAGTGCTTCGATATCGCCTTTTCCTTGTTTTTCTATTGCCAAATTAATTTGATCTTGCAATAAATCTTCATAGATTGGTGCGTCAACAGCATAAATAATGCCGATTGGTGTAGGGAAATGCTCATCGTAAGTAAACGTACTTAACATTGATGCAATTACAATATCTTTCTCATTATGAATAAGAACATCGTCAATGCTTACATTATTATCTTTATCTAGATCAATGATTTTTGGAACGTTAAAATCAAGATGTATTCCAAGATTATGATTTTTACCAAAGAGCATCGGCTGACCATGTTCCAATTCAATAATATTATCAGATGCAATTTCCTTGTTCGTCAAATTTTCATAAGCACCATCATTAAATATATTGCAATTTTGATATATTTCAACAAATGAAGTGCCTTTGTGTTCATAAGCACTCCTTAAAATAGATTGAATATGTTTCGGATTGCGATCAATAGTACGCGCTACAAACGTAGCTTGCGACCCTAATGCTAAAGACGTTGGATTGAATGGTCTGTCCAAAGAACCCATCGGCGTTGATTTGGTCACTTTTCCTAATTCAGAAGTAGGTGAATATTGACCTTTTGTTAAACCATAAATTCTATTATTAAATAATAAAATGTTTATATCAAGATTTCTGCGCAATAAATGAATCGTATGATTACCACCAATTGCTAAAGCATCGCCGTCACCTGTTACTACCCAAACTGACAAATCGGGATTAGCGAGCTTCGCTCCTGACGCGATAGCGGCTGCTCGTCCATGAATAGTGTGAAAACCGTAAGTATTCATATAATACGGAAATCTACTTGAACAACCTATACCACTAATAAATAAGAAATTTTCTCTAAGTACACCCAGTTCAGGCATCACTCGTTGAGCTTGTTTAAGTATTGAATAGTCACCACAACCTGGACACCATTTTACACTTTGGTCAGTAACAAAATCCATGCGACTTAAATCTACAGGTTTAATTATTTTAATATTAGACATCTATATACCTAAAATTTTCTTAACACTGTTGACAATCATACTACCGCGAATTGGACGACCTCTAACTAAATTAAGTCCCTTGGCATCCACTAAATACCGAGCTCTAATTATTGTTCGAAGCTGACCCATATTAACCTCAGGTATCAGGATATGCTTATACTTTTTAAGAATTCCACCCAGATCAATTGGTAACGGGTTCATATAACGTAAATGGACATGGCTTACCTTAAGATTTTCCTTCTGCAACCTTTCAGCTGCAACTCGTCCCGGACCAAAACTGCTTCCCCAAGTTAAAATCAACATATCGCCTTTATCTTTTCCAAACACTTTTGTCGGAGGATAATCGTTGGCAATATTTACTATTTTCTGATGACGTAAAGCTGTCATTACCTGGTGATTATCAGCTTCATAATTAACATCACCGGTAACATCTTCTTTCTCTAATCCGCCTAAGCGATGCTCAAGATTGGGGGTTCCAGGTATTGCCCAAGGACGTGCTAAAGTTTGCTTATTCCTTTGATATGGAAGATATTTTTCGTCTCCATTATATTCTGTTTCAAATTTTACATCGATTTTGGGTAGTTCGTCCATTTTAGGAATCGGCCATGGTTCGGAACCATTAGCAAGATATCCATCCGACAGAACAATAACCGGCGTCATATATTTGATTGCGATCTGACTTGCTTCGAAAGCAGCATAAAAACAATCCCCCGGAGTTGATGGAGCAATTACCGGCAAAGGGGCATCGCCGTTTCTGCCGAAAATCGCTTGAAAAAGATCTGATTGTTCGGTTTTAGTCGGCAATCCGGTACTAGGTCCGCCTCGCTGAACATCAATTACAACTAATGGTAATTCCGCCATGATCGCCAAACCCAGCGCTTCGGTTTTAAGCGCCATACCCGGACCCGATGTTGCCGTACATGCTAAATTTCCGGTGAAAGCTGCTCCAATCGCGGAAGTAATTCCCGCAATTTCGTCTTCAGCTTGGAAAGTTTTTACTCCGAAATTCCTGTAACTTGCCAAAAAATGTAATATTTCCGTGGCTGGCGTAATCGGATATCCGCCAAAGAACAATGGCAATCCTGCTTTCTCAGATGCAGCTAACAAACCTAGACTGATCGCGTAATTACCATTAATATTGCGATATTTACCCGGCGGTAATGTGGCTTTTTCAACTGTATATCGTGCGGTAAACATTTCGGTTGTATCACCATAGTTATATCCTGCATTCAAGGCACGAGTATTGGCTTCTATAAGACCCGGTTTATTAACAAATTTTTTCTGCAACCATTTTATTGTCGAATCAGTGCTGCGGTTGTACATCCAAAATAAAAGACCTAAGGCAAACATATTCTTAGTTCTTTCCACATCTTTTGAGGAAATATCAATATTCTCACATGCCTTAACAACTAAATCCGTCATCCCGATGGCATGAACTTCATATTGACTTTCCAACGAACCATCGTCAAGTGGATTTGATTTGTAACCTGCTAAATTTAAATTTTTATCGTTAAATGTATTTGAATTAGCAATGATAATTCCATTGGGTTCTAAATCGTCTAAATGCACTTTTAGGGCAGCCGGATTCATTGCCACTAATACATCCGGTCTATCACCGGGGGTATGTATACTTTTGGAGCTAAAATGTAATTGAAAAACACTTACACCGGCTAATGAGCCGGCTGGAGCACGTATCTCGGCAGGATAGTCCGGTAGAGTACTGAGATCGTTACCAAAGATCGCTGTAGATTCTGTAAAGCGCGAACCGGTTAATTGCATGCCATCACCGGAATCTCCAGCAAATCGGATTACTACATGGTCAACGTGTTTAATTTTTATTTTTGCCACTCAAATCTCGCATAATTATTTATTAAATCAAATTTTTCCGAGTTATCGGAATAAGATATTTTTGTATAGTAAAATTGCTCTCAGAAAGCTCTGCCAGTTAGTATCAATAATAAACAGAAAGTTACTAAGTATCATTTGCGCAAAGCAACGAATGAAGACAATTTAAATTGATATTTATAAAATTCATTGAAATGTTAAGTATATTTCAATCATTTTGTTCCATATTTCTTTATTCGTTTTAATCTTTTAGATTATTTACTTTTTTCGTAATATTTGACAGGAGGACGTTATGCAAGAGCAAACAGACCCAAGACAAATTGCCCTATTTCCCGAGCTTTCCAAGCACGCTAGCATACCATCAATTACTACCCTTCCAGCATTCGATAGAGCGCTTAGTAATCTTATTAAAATCAGCGACCTGGGAGCTTTTATAGAATTGAAGATAGGCGGATTGGAAAGATTATACACATTAAATATTCAGGAATTGGATATATCTTCAGATTTTATTAAAAAAAATATATCAACAATTCCATTTTCAATTCATCTTTTCCCAAATGATTTCAGAAATGAATTGAAAAAGAAATCATATGAAGTGAAATCATTTTTTACAGCACCTAATTCATTCCGAACTTCATTTGGATATTTTTTATACCGCTCACATTTTTCGATGTGGAAACTCTATCTTGAAAAGATGAATAAAACAATAAAGGATGCATTATATTCTGAATTAGGTCATGGCAAATACACAAATTATTTCTTAGCTCACTTTAAAGAAGGATATGGCTATCTAAAATCTATTGCAGGAGTTGTTGCACCGTGGGAATTTGACGACGATTTTGATATTAAGAAAATCCAATTTAGACGCAGTGAAATGTATGAGAATCAACTCACGATTTCATCATTGAAATCGACTGAAATCAGTTATCCTTTTGATTTGTTGATATACAAGACAAATCATATTCCGATTTCGCTAAAAGATTATGTGGAGAATATTCAAATAACTTCGATATTCAAATCAATGCATCTTGAATACTTAGCGGATAAAAAAATCACAAGTATTGATGATATAAAACAACTCGTTAAAAACGTATAGTTTGCTATTTCAGTAAATTTTCCGGCAAATTCTACATTAATTTTTAATCAATTATGGACAAAAAAGAAAAAATACGATTAACAACGCTTACGCACGGCTCCGGTTGAGCTTGTAAAATAGGTCCGGAAGACCTTGCCCAAGTTTTGGGTGCGCTTAAGTCAAAAAAAGATGACCGCATCCTTGTTGGTTACAATGACAAGGATGACGCCGCAGTGGTGCGCCTTAGCGATGGCAGATTGTTAGTGCAAACCGTTGACTTTTTTACGCCAATCGATGACGATCCATATACATTTGGTCAAATTGCGGCAGCGAATTCTCTATCGGATATTTATGCGATGGGCGCTACTCCATTATTTGCACTTAACATCATTGGTTTCCCTATTAACACTTTGCCAAAATCGGACTTAACCAAAATATTGCAAGGCGGCATCGATAAAGCTGAAGAAGCGGGTATCTCAGTCGTTGGCGGACACAGCATTGACGACCCTGAACCAAAATACGGATTAGTTGTCACTGGCGAAGTCGATGAACAAAATTTAATCACCAACAGCAATGCACAACCCGGTGATAAGCTGATACTCACGAAACCGCTCGGTACGGGAATTATCGCCACTGCGGTAAAACGTGGAATTGCTGATAAAGAAGCAATGGCAATGTCCGCAAAATCTATGGCAACGCTCAACAAATTAGCTGCGGAAGTTATGACGGAAATTGGTGTGAATTCCGCCACCGATGTAACCGGTTTTGGCTTGCTCGGTCACCTTTCGGAAATGTGTGAAGCAAGTTGCGTTTCCGCTAAAATTGATTACTCAGCATTACCATTTTTGCCATCGGTTAAAGAACTTGCAGAAAAAGGAACCGTACCCGGCGGAACCAAACGTAATTTAAAATTTGTCCGGGACAAAGTGCAATTTAGTGAACACCTAACGGACATTGATAAACTACTATTAGCGGATGCCCAAACTTCTGGCGGTTTGCTTATCTCATTGCCTGCTGAAAAAGCAGAAAAATATATCACTAAATTCAATGAATTATCAAAAATAAAAGCAGTAGTTATTGGTAAAATCATTAAGAAATCTAATCTAAATATATATTTAACTTGAACCAGCATAATGATACTGAAAAATATATCTCAATGAAACGTGGTTTATTATGACTGTTAATTATCCTTTAGAAGTATCAATTCTTACCGTGCTGATAGCACAGTTTTTAAAACTTCCAATTCATTATTTTATATATCAAAAATGGGTTCCAACTATTATATTTAGTACTGGAGGAATGCCGAGTTCTCACTGTGCATTTGTTAGCGCGCTAACACTTTCTCTAGCATTAACAGAAGGAATTGCCTCACCATTGTTTGCAATTAGTTTTGTCCTTGCAGGTATTGTCATTCATGATTCAATAGGAATTAGAAGAGAGGCAGGCAAACATGCCACTGTACTTAATGATATGAAAAAAGAGTTTTATGATATTATTAATGAGTTAAATAAGGGGAAAGCCAAAAACAAACTTATTGTAGGCAATAGATTAAAAGAGTTACTTGGGCATGAACCAATAGAAGTTTTATCGGGAATGTTACTCGGAATTACGATTGTCTTAATCACTTATTATTTCTTTTTATAAAAGCAAAAAATCATGAATAAAAAAATACAATTAATATCATTATCATTTATTTTAATGATTTTAGCTGCCTGTACAGCCGGAGCGAATAATCTTATGAACACAGTTGGTTCACAAGGTGAAGTAGCAGGTTTTTGGCAGGGATTATGGCACGGGTTAATTGCTATAGTCACATTTATCATTTCATTATTTAAGGACAATGTTTCGGTTTATGAAGTCCACAATAATGGAGCTTGGTATAATTTTGGATTCATTTTGGGAATGATGATCATTTTAGGTGGTGGCAGCAAAGGAACTTGTGGGAGAAAGAAATAAGTAATATTCTACTTCATTTATATTTTTCATGTATAACTATAGAAGAATCATTCCTTATATCAGCCTAATAATAGTTACTATATTATTATTTGTTATTTCAAAATACAGTAGTAACCCAGAAATTATAGAGATATCTACCAATTTGTTTTCCAATGGAATTTTCTTTTTTGTCATTTATCTATTTTACGATATTGTTCGACAACTAATAATTTATAAAGAAAAGAAGTCTCTAAATGATTACATAAAAAATAAAATAGCCAATGACATTTTTGTTGCTTTGTATTACCTAAAAAAAATTATACACGGTTACAATTTGGATACTAATACTTTAAAAAACATATTTAGTATTATTAATTATTCAAAAAGAGAAATTGAAAATTCAATAAAAAATCAAAACTATTTCGGCTTCCAAATATTCAAAAACATGAATGAAGTAAGGGATCTTTTTCAGAATATATTAAATGATAATTTTATATTAAAATATTCAACTCATAATGATTCAATTAATATTCTAAGAATCTCTAACAATCTCACAAAACTTGAATTTTTATTGAAAGATTTGAATAATTATAATAATTGTGCTGAAAGTGTAATAGAATTTATTGCAATTAATGGTAAATCATTAAATCCTGAAAATGATGAAAAATTTCTCTTAGTAAAAAAAACAAAACATAAAGATAGATTTGTAGTTTACGATAGCGGTTATTTTGATGAAAAAGATACTGATAATATCCTAAATAGATATGTTCTAAAAAATGAATCAGTAAAAAATATCGCATACCTAGTATATGAGACATTTTCATTGATGAATAAGTGGATTCCAGGTGCCATTAATTTAAATCAAAACGAAAATAGATTTAGGATAATAAAGGAATTTTTCAGTCCTAAAACTAATTTAAAAACAAAAAACACAAAAATATATGTGGCTGATATAGTTGAATCTAAATAGTACAAATATTACATCTTCCCTTTAACACAATATTTTTTAATTAAATAATGACCACCCGGTCATTATTATTTAAATTCCAATAATGAATTCAATCAATACAAGTACAAATAAGTTTGAACAGTTAGCGGATTTAAAACAGAAATCCATAATTGATGCATCCGTTAACGAGTTTGCCAATAACGGTTTTAAGAATGCCAGTGTCAATAAAATTGTGGAAAAAGCCGGAATTTCCAAGGGTTCTTTGTTCAATTATTTCAAGTCAAAAAATTTGCTGTTCGATCATATTTATCAAATTGCTCTGCGCGAGGTAAAATCTTATTTGGCAAAGGTGCGCGATGAATCCAAGAATGATGATTTTTTCACTCGTTTTAACAGGATAATCAATGCCGGAATAGTGTTTATGAACAAACATCCACGCTTGGCAAAAATATATTTCCACTTGTTAAACAGCGATGACTCACCGCACGGTAAAACGATTATCCAAAATTTACATAACGAAGCAATTCGATATCTTACCGACTTTGTTGAGACAGGAATTGAGAGGAAAGAACTCCGTAGCGAACTAAATCCAGCCACAGTTGCATTTATGATGGAAAGTATTCTGAACCGTATTCTACAAGTCCACTATCTTGAAATATTTGATGCAAAATCTGATATATCTAAAAATGATAATAATTGGATTAAGGCAATTGTTAATACATTAAAAACCGGACTATCAACTGCTTCACCAAAATAAGAATTAAGAAATACAATTAAAATGAGGAAGACCAATGGAACAAAATAAATTAGACAAAAAGATATTAGATATGCTAAATAAAGAGAATGTACTTACTCTCGCTACAACAGTGGGCAGTAATCCCTCAGCAGCTAACATTTACTATTACAACGACGGATTTGATATTTACTTTTTTACTTTCAATCCAACTCGTAAAGCCGAGCAAATTAGGGTAAATCCGGAAGTACAATGTGTAGTCCGTCCTGATGGAGAAGAAGGAATAAAAGAATTGCAAATAACCGGTTATGCTCATCAAATAAAAGATCCCCAAGAAGTTAAAAAAGCAAAAGAAAATATTTTATCGGTTACAAAAGCTTTTCAAAAACAAATGGATGATGAATTCCTGCAAAAAAATAAAATAACAGGATATTATAAAATTGTACCAACTGTTATTAAATATGTGGATTTCTATTCCGAAACTCAATTCGAATGGAAAGAATTTCCACAAAATCAAAAATCACTTTTATCAAGTATTGTATCCAAGTTTTTGAAAAAAGTTGGATTATATTTCCGTGAGATGCGCGCACCATTCTTTACCGCCACTGTCGTACCTGTTGCCCTTGGAGCAGCAGTATTTTATTATCAGTCCGGTGTATTTCATTGGCCGTATTTTTGGTTATCATTATTAGGTGCTGTCCTTGCTCATGCCGGAACCAATGTCGCTAATGACTATTCCGATCACATCACTCGCAATGACGAAGTAAATAAATTATTCACTCCATTTAATGGCGGATCGAGAGTAATTCAAGCGGGGCTAATGTCACCTTCTCAAGCATTCTTATATGCAATAACGTTATTCGGTGCTGTTGTTTGGATTGGCCTCTCGCTAAATGCAAATCTACATGGAACGTATTTTGCATTAAGTCCGTTATTATGGTTGGGGATTACCGGTATTGCTTTAGGAATATTTTATACAGCCAATCCATTTAGATTAAGCTATCATGGACTTGGCGATATTGCAGTAATGTTGGGATTTGGTCCGGTTATGGCATTAGGAACACATTATGTTCAAAAACAAGCACTAATCCCTATGGAAGTTTGGAATTTTGATGCGGCATTGATAGCATCAATCCCGGTAGCAATATTAGTTGGGTTAATCCTATTTATTAATGGATTCCAAGATTATTTAGCTGACCGTGAAGTTGGAAAACGGACATGGGTCGTCCGGCTAGCCGACACCGGTGATATCGCTGATTTTGCGAGACCATTTAAAGCATATAAACTCTCTATTTATTTTACCTTTTTATATATACTTATTTTGGGTGTTATTGGATTCATATATTCGCAAATTTCCAGTCCGTGGATTCTATTAGCTCTAATTCCATTCTTATTGGTAAGGAAGGGGATTAAATCAGGCGAAGAATGGTTAGAAAAATGGTCGAGCAAAGATGCGAATAGACAAATGTTACCCTATGAATTATTACCGGTAAATGTAACTCATATTGGAACGCATCTGACAGTTGGTCTATTATTAGTTCTTGGATACTTTTTAGGCGGTGTTATTTAAAAATTAGGACCCTTTATAAAGGAATTTAGAAATCATAGGATAATTTATTTGACTAATTAGTAATATTCACTAAGTAAATCAACGATTACTTAATGAATAATATACCGCTAGATAAACTGGATAAAACATTCGGTCGTGTAGACGTCCACCAACATATTGGGAAGATAATTCTAGAACAATCAACTAATCCCAATCCGGTTGGTTCTATAGTCTATAATGGAATTTCTTATACTGCTAATATCAAGATCGCTGATATTGGTTGCGGGTACGGTAGGAGCATTGAGCATTTAAAAAATATTGTTCCAAAAGATTCTGAATATATTGGATTTGATCCATTAGAAAGTAACCGAACTACTTTTCTTAATAATACAAAAATAGCCAACTTTAATGGAAAATATATTTGCGGTGATGCCGATCGAATAGCTGAATTACCCGACAATATTTTTGATCTCATCTTATGTAAATATTCATTGTATTTCTTCATTGATACACTGCCAATTATCGTAAAAAAATTGAAAGCGGATGGGTTATTTATAACTATTACACATTCTACCAATTCATTAAAAGAATTACTAGTGGATCTACAAACCGTATTAAATCTAAAATCTAAACCAACTTGGAATGAGCTTGGGTCAGAACAAGTATTAGATAATTTTAATTCTGAAAATGGATTAGAATTATTACAGCCGTATTTTAAGAATATTGAAAAAATAGAATATCGTAATACCTTAGAATTTTATAATAATGATATTGATAAACTTTTCGATTTATTGGAATTCAAAAAAACTTCCTTAATTCATCATAATGATTATGCGGATTTTATAAAAACAATAGAATTCGATGATAAATTAAGGACTGCCATCACCGCCAAAATCAACAAATATGGTAAATATATTTTAAATAAAGATGATGCTGTTTTTAGATGCCGTAAACCAAAATAAGGTAATTACATGACAGTTCAACGCAAATATTGTCCAAACTGCAAATCAAAAATAACTCGCAAAAAAATTGAAGCTCGTAATCGCGATTATTGCCCCACTTGTTATACAGTATTTTATGATAATCCGCTACCGGTTGTTTCGGCTGTTGTTCCAAATAAAAAACGCGAAATTCTTTTAGTATTGCGGGATCGCGATCCATATGCGGGGCAGTGGTGTTTACCATCAGGATTTGTTGAACTAAATGAATCGATTGAAAAAGCGATAATAAGAGAACTGAAGGAAGAAACGGGAATCAAGGGTAAGGTTCTAAGACTCTTAGATACGAATTCTCGCTACAACGAAATTTATGGAGATTTGATTTGGGTTACATTTGAAGTAAAAAAATCATCCGGAAAAGTTATTGCGGGAGATGATGCAAGAGATGCGAAATATTTTCCGATTAATGATTTGCCCAAATTACCGTTCTCGGCTAATCGGCGAGCCGTTAAACGCTTTATAAAAACTTATCAAGATTTGTGGCAAATGGAAGATTCATTTAAAAATATTGATGGCAAGCAAGATAAATCGAAGCTCGATTTACCAACTGATTCATTATATAAAATAATTAGTAAAGATTCAAATATTATCACCGAAAATTGGGTGTCCGAAGTTTGCACACACCCGAGTACTACAAAATATGGCAATTATTCACATGATATTTTATATGAGCGGGCTTACCAGGTTATATCGCAATTCAGCGACTGGATGACAACACCTAAAGGACAGAAAAAACATATTTGGGATTATTATACTAAGGTAGGACAGCAGAGATGCGAGCAAGGATTCAAATTATCGGAAGTGCTTAGTGCCTTAAGTCTTACACGGAAGCATATATTTGCGCATGTATTAGCCAATCGTAATGTATGGAAAAAATCAATAGCAATGTATCAGGTTTTGGAATTTATGTGGCAAGTGAATTACTTCTTTGATAAGGCAAATTACTATGTCACTTACGGTTTTGAGACCTTTAATACTCCTTTAAGTAAATAGTGTTTTAATATATAGTTTTTTTTCAGTAATTTCTTTAGAATATATTTAAGATAATAGAGTCTACTGTACCCATTAATAAAAATTTATTATTGATTTAAGCCGCAACGCTCAAGGATAAACTATAGAATATCTAAAGTATACACTATGCGTTTACTGAATCATATTATACTATTGTCTAAACAAAAAACTCCTTTTTATATCTCCAATTGTAATGAATTACTTACAAATTGGTATTCAATAATCACTACAAAACCGAATAAAATATGAAAATTAATTGCTGGGATTTTAATCAATGTGGTAGGGAACATGGTGGTGAAAATGTTAAGAAATATGGTAAATGTCACTCTGTTCAATATAAATCATTTAATGGCATTAATGGTGGACTTTTTGGTGGAAGATATTGTTGGCACATTGCAGGTACATATCAAGAGGGAGAACCAACCTGCCGTCAATTAAAAAAAGTGGAAAGCTGCGATATCTGTGAATTTTATTTAAAAGTTAAAAAAGAAGAAGGCGAAAATTTCGTCCAATAATTAATTTATTAAGGAATCAGAATGAATTACTGGCGCGCACCATTAGATATAAATACGATTGAAGTACCGCATGGCGATGTACATATCGATATCGAGCAGTGCAAGGGTTGCGAATTCTGCATTGAATATTGCCCAAGAGATGTTTTGGAATTATCCAAAGATTTTAATCGGAAAAGGATATCATTACCCAATCGTGCTTAAACAAGGAGCTTGTGTTAATTGTACGCTTTGCGAAATGATTTGTCCCGATTTTTCAATATTTGTTGTTGAGGGAAAACCGAGCCATCCTAATCTTGACGATGTTCTAAAAAAAGAGGCAAAATCATGAAAGCAGATCCAGTTGGAGTAGCAACAGGGAATCACTATATCGATGGTGACCATGCCTGTGGCGAAGGTGCAATTGCAGCGGGATGTAGATTTTTAGCAGGATATCCAATAACTCCTTCAACAGAAGTCGCGGAAAGAATCGCAGAACGTTTTCCTAAAGTTGGTGGCATGTTCATTCAAATGGAAGACGAAATTGCTTCAATGGCTGCAATAATTGGCGCAGCCTGGGGAGGACCTAAAGTCATGACCGTCACGTCGGGACCCGGCTTTTCTCTCATGATGGAAAACATCGGACTAGCTGTAATGCTGGAGACTCCCTGCGTTGTGGTTAACGTTCAACGCGGAGGTCCCTCAACCGGATTACCCACCCTTACCGCACAAGCCGATATGATGCAGGCGCGTTGGGGATCTCATGGCGACTATGAAGTCATTGCGCTCTCACCTAATTCTCCTCAAGAATGTTTTGATTTGACAATTACTGCATTTAATTTGGCTGAGACTTGGCGTGTACCAGTTATGTTCATGATGGATGAGTGTGTTGGGCATATGACTGAAAAAGTTGTCATACCGGAAGCAGACAAAATAGAAATCGTACCACGGAATTTTTATAAAGGTAAAAAAGAAGATTATCGACCATTTAATTTCAATGGTAGCAACGAAATTGCTCCAATGATAAAAGCAGGGGAAGGTTATAACATTCATCTTACAGGATTAACACATGATGAAAGAGGTTATCCAGCACTCAATTCCGAGGCTCAGGATAAGAATGTTAGGCATTTAGTAGATAAAATTATTAAAAATGAAGAAAAAATCCGGTTGCTCGAAGAGGACCAAATTGAAGACGCTGAAGTAATTGTAATTTCCTACGGAATAACTTCTCGAGTATCACTAAAAGCTGTACAGGATGCTAGAGCGGCGGGGATAAAAGTCGGAACAATTCGACTGATTGTTGTATGGCCATTTCCTGAAAAATTAATTCGTAAGCTAGCAAGTAAAGTTAAAGCATTTATTGTTCCTGAAATCAACCTTGGTCAGATTTCCCTTGAAGTTGAAAGATGTGCTGCTGGAAAAACAAAAACTATTCACGTACCACATGCCGGTGGCTGGGTTCACGATCCAAATGATATTTTAAAAGCAATTAAGAAAGGTGTAAAATGAGCAAGATTACAGCACCAACAACAAGTACTTTAAAAATCCCAAAACCTCCGGAACCATTAAAACATCCGATGCAAGACTATTTGCGGACAGAACGCTTTCCGCATATTTGGTGTTCAACTTGCGGAATAGGAACAGTATTAACTGCTTTTATTGCCGGTTTGCAAAAATCAGGTCTCGATCGTGATAAAGTTGCTGTTGTTTCCGGAATTGGCTGCTCAGGTAGAGCCGCTGGATATTTACGGTTAGATTCCTTTCATTCAACACATGGACGCGCGATACCTTTTGCAACTGGATTGGCGCTTGGTAATCCCGAGTTGAAAGTTGCCGTAATAAGTGGAGATGGTGATATTGCTGCAATTGGTGGCAATCATTTTATCCATGCTGCTCGTAGGAATATGAATCTAACTGTTATTTGTATAAACAATTTTAATTATGCTATGACAGGTGGCCAAGCGGGACCTACAACTCCTCAAGAAGCCAATGCTTCTACAGCTCCATACGGAACTTATGAATATCCGTTTAATTTGCCATTTTTAGCAGAGTCTTGTGGCGCTGTTTATGTTGCACGTTGGACTTCCTTACATATACGCAGGGCGACTAAATCGATTGCGGAAGCACTAGTGAAACCGGGATTTTCATTTATTGAAGTTATCGCTCCTTGCCCAACTCTTTATGCTCGCAGAAATCGTCTTGGAACAGGGCTTGATCTAATGCGGTTTTATCATGATACTGCAAAAATACAGCATGGTGCGAATACAAAAGATATTGATATTGCTTATCAAAAAGAGATAATTGTTGGAAAATTTATTGATAAAAACAAACCCGATTTCTTTACAAACCGAAACAATTTTCTACAAAACAAGTTGGGTGACAAATATATTCCATATAAAGGAACCAAATAATGGACATTAGATTTTCAGGGTTTGGAGGGCAAGGTATAATAAAGTCGGGAATGCTGATTGGAAAAGCCGCCTCTATATTTGATAGTAAATTTGCTACATTAACCCAAAGCTTTGGACCAGAAGCTCGCGGTGGAGCTTGTTCCGCTCAGGTGGTTATTGATGATGATAGGGTTTTATATCCATATATTATTGCACCGGAAATTTTAGTATCAATGTCGCAAGAAGCTTATGAAAAATTTATTGACGACCCCGTCAAGGGTAGCATAGTTCTCACAGATACTGACCTTGTAAAACCTAAGACAATTCGCAAAGATGTTAAAATGCATTCAATTCCGGCAACTCGAATTGCTGAAGAAATGGGGAATCGCATTTTTGCGAATGTTGTAATGGTCGGATTCTTCATTGCAATGACAGATGTTGTTAGTCTTGAAGCAATGAAAAAAGCATTGCCCGGATCCGTTCCAGAGCGATTTCTAGCTACTAATATTGAAGCACTGGAAAAAGGTTACGAATACGGTAAAAATCTCACAAAGTAGTAATGACTATTTCTGAAAACACATTTAAAAATTTTATCAGAAAACATGAAAAAACCATATCGTTTTCTGATAAACCTAATATCCAATATCCTATTGGAATAGTTGATCCATCACCCTGTATGGAGGCATGTCCTGCCGGAGTCAATGTAAAGGCGTATGTCTCACTGATCGCAGCAGGTAAGTTTCATGAAGCATTACACGTTGTACGAGAAAAAAATCCATTACCTGGTATTTGTGGAAGAGTTTGTACTCATCCATGCGAATCTTACTGCAATCGAAATCAAATTGATTCACCTGTCGCCATCCGCGCCTTAAAAAGATTTGTTGCTGATTATGAGTTAGAACATCCGATTCCCAAACCAAAACCAACTGCTGGAACGCGGAAAGAAAAAATTGCAATTATTGGCTCCGGTCCAGCCGGTTTAACTACCGCACATGACTTAGCTAAAAGTGGTTTCAACGTTACAGTTTTTGAAGAATTATCTGAACCCGGTGGAATGCTCATTGCCGGAATTCCTTCCTATAGAATGCCTCGTTATATTCTAAAAATCGAAATAGATTACATTCGCAATTTAGGCGTAAAAATAATTACCAATAAAAAGATATCCGGCAAACAAAATTACAATAAATTATTGAAAGATTATGATGCCGTTTACGTGGCAATCGGTGCTCATGTTGGCAAGAAACTGGGAATTCCCGGTGAAGATGATTATAAAGGATTTCTTGACGCCGTAACATTCTTACGCGATGTAAATCTTGAGACCCCAAAAAAACCGGGAGAAAAAGTTATTGTAATTGGTGGTGGTAACTCTGCGATTGATGCTGCACGTACCGCTTTACGATTGGGTTCAGAAGTAAATATTGTATATCGTCGTACTCGACAAGAAATGCCAGCCAACGAAGAAGAAATTAAGGATGCTGAAGAAGAGGGCATTAAAATACATTATCTCGCCGCACCGGCAAAAATTGTTGGCAAGAATGGCAAGGTTACCGGTTTGGAATGCACAAAAATGAAACTTGGAGAACCTGATGAAAGCGGTCGAGCCAGACCAATACCAATTAAAAATTCTGAATTTACTATTGAGGCAGATGTAATTATCCCTGCAATCAGCCAAGAACCGGATCTATCATTTTTACCAAAGGACCACAATATTGATATTTCAAGATGGCAAACTTTTGCGGCTGATGAAAATACTATGGCGACCAATATTCCCGGAGTATTTGCTGGAGGCGATGCAGTAACAGGTCCCAATACTGTTATTAACGCTATTGCACAAGGACATGTAGCTGCTAAATCAATTGAAAGATTTATTAATGGAGAGAAATTAGAACAATCAGATAGCACGACTAAGCCGATTGAAACTGAATTAAAATTGACTTATTAAACCAACCGAAAACAAAGCGCGCTTCAATACCGATGCAAGAAATTTCGGAAAGGAAAAACAGCTTCCAAGAAGTTGAATACGGATTTGATGAAGCGACAGCAATCGCTGAAGCTCAGCGTTGCTTGCGCTGTGGACCCTGTGATGAATGTTATATTTGTGTATCGGAGTGCGATAAAGGATTATCGGTATTCCACTCTCCTGATAGCCAAAAAGATTTTGTATTAAGATTACCATCGGATTTTGATTCTAAGAATTTAATGAATGGTAATTTGCTTAGTACTTTAAAAGCAGCGAACAGTAAAGATATAACAATTGGGTTAGACAGCTATATTCCGATTGTTAAAGAGAATTTATGCCGTGGCTGTGGTGATTGTGTAACTGTTTGCGAATATGATGCTTGCCAATTGATTCAAAAAAACGGTGATATCTTAGTATCTCAAATTGACTCTGAAATTTGTCGCGGTTGCGGAACTTGCATTACATTTTGCCCATCGAGTGCTATTCAACCGGGTAGATATACATCTGATTGGCTATCATTCAAATTTAGGAATATTGACCCAAAAAAACGGAACATAGTCGTTTATTCGTGTAACTGGAATGGTGCTGATTTCGAAAAAGTTAATAATTCTAAAAATGCCAATACAAATTTTATATTTATTCAAACAATGTGTACCGGGCGAATTGAATCAACCTTCCTATTACGAGCTCTTGAAGAAGGAGCCGATGGAGTATTAGTTGTTGGTTGCAGCGCTGATGAATGCCATTATGAGTTCGGTGCAAAACGCTTTGCTGAAACTTATGCTAAAGTTCAACAATTAGTACATATGCTTGGTTATGACAAAAATCGCATTGAGTATGAAACAATCTCGGGTAAAAACACTGATAAATTCGTAGAAGTAGTTAATAATCATGCGAGGAAGTTCAAATGATGGATCTTGTAGATCAAATTAAAGCTACTAATGCTTACGGTTGTCTGGAGTGTGGGAAATGTACAGCCGTATGTCCCGTTTCACTCTTTAGTAAAAGCTACTCTCCTCGCTCAATGTTAACAAAAACTGTTCGAAATGAATTTGATGCATTGTATACCGATTATGATCTGTGGAGTTGTCTTACCTGTCGCCGTTGCGATGCAGTCTGTCCGGCAAATATAGATTACAGCACATTAACACAAATTGTACGTTCTTCAGCACAAGATTCCGGCTTTCAGGGGAAATGCTCACATTCCGGAGCGATGGAGCTTCTCCAAAGAACCATGACAATGAAAGATATCAAACAGAATCGCCTAGACTGGGTCACTGATGATTTAGAGATTACAGATCAAGGCGAAATATTATACTATGTAGGTTGCGCTCCCTACTTTGATGTGTTTTTTGATGATCTAGACATTTCAACGATTGATGCCGCAAAAAGTAGTATCAAAATTTTAAATAAACTCGGCATTACACCAGTTGTGATGTCTGATGAAAGATGCTGTGGGCATGATCTTCTATGGAATGGTGATATAGAAAATTTTAAAATGTTAGCAGAGAAAAATATTGAATCAGTTGAAAAAACAGGTGCTAAAACTATCTTATTTTCCTGCGCTGAGTGTATGAGTGCCTTTATGAACTTATATCCTGAACAAGGTTTTCAAGGTCAAACCAAAATTGATGCATATGAGTCAATTTCTTTGGCGCAAAAAATGTCAGCCAATGAATTGAATTTAAAAGTGTCCGATACGGATATCACATTTCAAGATCCATGTCGATTGGGACGCCATATGGGTGTTTATGATGAACCGCGCCAAGTCTTACAACAAAATGATGGTGAACATTATCTTGAAATGATGCAGCATGAAAAAAAATCGCTTTGTTGCGGAGTAAGTGCTTGGATGAATTGTGATATCACTTCAAAAGGTATACAAAAAGAAAGATTAAAACAGGCAAAAGAAACAGGGGCAGAAGTATTAGCTGTAGCATGCCCCAAATGCCATATTCATCTATCTTGTACAATGAAAGATAAATTTGTCGAAGATAATTATCACATGGATATCCGAGATATATCTACTGTTGTATTAGAGAGAATGGAATAACCAAATGCAAAAATTATTAATAGCCGATAAGATAGGACAAAAGAATGAGTGAAAACGATTTACGCGTTGGTGTATTTGTTTGCGAGTGCGGAAGTAATATTGCTGGATCGCTTGACTGCCAAGCCGTTTCAGAATATGCGGGAACACTACCAAATGTTGTATGCTCAATAGTTAATAAGTATACTTGCGCAGAACCCGGTCAGCAAGAAATAAAAAAGCATATTAAGGAACACAATTTAAACCGTGTGGTTGTGGCTTCTTGTTCTCCACGTATGCATGAGCCTACATTTAGAAATTGTGTAGAAGAAGCAGGATTAAATCCTTACCTTCTTGAGATGGCAAATATTCGTGAACATTGCAGCTGGGTACATTTAGATGATTATGAAGGCGCTACAATTAAAGCTAAGGACATTGTCAAGACATCGGTCGCTAGAGCGCGCTTATTAGAGGAACAAACCGAGTCAAAAGTACCAATGACAAAAGAAGTACTTGTTATTGGTGGCGGTGTGGCAGGTATTCAATCTGCATTGGATTTAGCTGATGCGGGATATAAAGTAAACCTAGTTGAGAAGGAGGCATCCGTTGGTGGGCTAATGGCAACATTAGACAAGACTTATCCCACCATGGATTGTTCCATATGAATACTCGGACCAAAAATGATGGATGTCGGTCGACATCCCAATATTAATTTATACACATATAGCGAAGTTGAAGAAGTAAGCGGTTATATTGGTAATTTTAATGTAAAAGTTCGCAAAAAAGCACGCTTTGTAAACGACGCTGAATGTAACGCCTGTGGAGAATGCGAAAAAGTATGTCCAGTTGCTGTAGCCGATGAATTCCAACAAGGTTTTTCATCGCGCAAAGCGATATACATGCCGTTCCCCCAAGCAGTTCCTTCAGTATATATTTTAAACAATGATGACTGTTTAGGACACAACCCAATTGCATGCGGAAAATGTGCTGATGTCTGTGAAAAAGATTGCATCGATTTTGATATGAAGGATGAAATCATTGAAATCAATGTTGGTGCTGTAATAGTTGCTACCGGTATGGATGTTTATGACCCAACCGAGATGGATGAATACGGATATACACAATACGAAAACGTGATAACAAGCATGGAATTTGAAAGATTAATATCCGCAGGAGGTCCTACCGAAGGTCATTTATTCCGTCCAACTGATAGAGAAGTACCGAAGAAAATTGCTTTTATTCAATGTGTCGGTTCTCGTTCCAATTCAAAAACCGGCAATCCATATTGTAGTAATATTTGCTGCATGAATACTATTAAAGATAGTTTGCTTATTAAAGACCACTATCCGGACACCGAAATATCTGTATTTTATTTGGATATTCGAGCTTTTGGAAAAGGATTCGAAGATTTGTACATCAGAAGTAAAAAATCAGGCGTACAATATATTAGGGGACTGCCCGGAGAAATTTTCGAAGATCCAAAAACCAAAAATCTTACACTTATCGCCGAAGATACAGTTGCCAATACTGTTAAAGACTACAATTTTGATATGGTAGTTCTATCAGTTGGTGTAATACCAAGACGTGATAGTGACATAGTTCAAAAACTTCTCACCCTATCTCGTACTGAAGATGGCTTCTTTATGGAATCTCATCCTAAGTTGAAGCCAGTTGACGCACCAACGGGTGGCGTATTTTTAGCCGGCTGTTCCGAGTATCCCAAGGATGTTAAAGATAGTGTTACCCAAGCCAGTGCAGCTGTCGCTCGCGCAGAAATTTTACTTAACTCTGATATGATTAATATTGAAGCGATCACTTCGGAATGCTTTACCGATTTATGTACATCTTGCGGTATTTGTGTAAATGTCTGTCCATTCAATGCTATTCAAGGAGCTGATGCTAAACTGGGAACACCTGCTGAGGTTATCGAAGCCCTGTGCAAGGGTTGTGGTACCTGTGCTGCAGAATGTAATTTTGATGCACTTTCCATGAAACATTTCGAGGATTCACAAATCACGACCATGATTGATGCTATGTTAGATGAAAACCCAATGGATAAATTTACGGTATTTGCGTGTAACTGGTGTTCATACGCAGGTGCTGATTTAGCCGGTCTTTCGAGATTACAATATCCTACATCGCAACGTATTATACGTACAATGTGTAGTGGTCGTGTCGATTCCGATTTTGTACTTCACGCTTTTGAAAAAGGTGCACCTATTGTACTTGTTTCCGGCTGTCATTTTGCAGATTGTCATTACATCGATGCAAATCGATGGACTCAAAAACGCGTTGAAAAATTGTGGAATAAATTGGAGCGCCTTGGAATTCGTCCCGAACGTTTACAAATGGAATGGATAAGTGCTGCCGAAGGACAAAAATGGGCTCGGACGATGACTGAAATCGATGAAATGCGTAAAAAAGTCACAAAGGAAGAAGTTGAACACACTAAAAAAGTGTTAAAAGAAGATAGAGAGAAAGCCGAAGAAAAACGTGCAAATAAACAAAATAAAAATATTATTGAAAATACTGATAACTCTGTAACGGGCATTAGTTCTTCTGTATAAAATTTGAGAAATTATTATGGCTGAAATAGTTGATTTTAAATGCTTACGTTGTGAACATGAATTTACCGGTCCGTATGATCGTAAAATACCAATTGAGCGCGCTTGTCCAAAATGTAATAGCAACAGTGTTCGCAAGATAAAAAAATCTATAAAGAAATAGTATAACCTAGACTTATAAGAATATATTATTTTCGAATTGATAAAGGCAAATTTGAAATAACGACTCATTTGAATACAAAATAGGTTGTTATTGATAAAGAGACCATAATATCGTAATATATTTTATCGGTTTATTCAAATTATTGTTGTTTTAACCTATGATTTATAAATATTGAAAATGAAATCATTACTTAATATATCAATCCAACATACAATAATCACAATTATTAACAAATAAAAAGAGAGGAAAACATGTCCATACTACTAAAAACATTAAATGAAAAAATTCCTGCTTGGAGAGATGAGGCAAAACAACTCCTTAAAGAAAGAGGTGATAAAGTCGTAAGTAATGTAACTGTCGCACAGGCTTACGGTGGAATGCGTGGTGTAAAAGGCTTAGTATGTGATACATCAGCGGTTTCTCCTGATTCCGGTCTAATAATTCGTGGAAGACCATTACTGGAAATCACTGATATTTTACCTGAAGAAGTCTTTTATCTATTATTAACCGGTGATCTACCTGATAAAGATGCTCTTAAAGATCTACAATCACAATTATCTGAACATGCAGAAGTACCGAAATATGTTTGGGATGTATTACATGCCATGCCGAAAGACTCTCATCCTATGGTGATGTTCAATGCGGCAATATTGGTTATGGAAAAAGAATCCGAATTTAGAAAACAATATGATAAAGGATTACAAAAACAAGATTATTGGAAAGCAATATTGGACGATGCAATCCGCTTAGTGGCAAAACTACCGGCTTTAGGAGCTGGCGTTTACCGAATACGCTTCGACAAAGGTGCTCTGATCAGTCCTGATAATAACTTAGATTGGGGTGCTAATTTTGCCCACATGCTTGGCGTTGATGATCCTGATGGACTATTGAAAAAATTGATGCGCTTGTATCTTATGCTTCATTGCGATCATGAAGGTGGAAATGTTAGTGCATTTAGCGCACTTACAGTTGCCTCGGCTCTATCTGATCCATATTATGCTGTATCAGCCGGATTAAATGGACTAGCTGGACCACTACATGGTTTGGCAAATCAAGAATGTTTAAAATTTGTATTGGACATTAAAGACCATTTTGGTGGCTCACCATCACAAGATGAATTACGCAAATTCGTATGGGCCCGTTTAGAAAGTGGTCGTGTTATTCCGGGATACGGACATGCAGTCTTACGATGCCCTGATCCGCGGTTTACCGCATTTATTAATTTTGGCAGAGAACATATCAAAGGTGATCCTGTATTTGATATTGTAAGTGACTTGTTTGATGTTGTGCCGGATGTTTTAACAGAACAAGGTAAAGCAAAAAATCCATGGCCAAACGTTGATGCTGCTTCCGGTTCATTATTATACCATTTTGGTATGACCGAATTCAGTTTCTATACTGTACTATTCAGTATTTCACGCGCTATGGGTATGGTTTCACAGATGGTAATTAACCGTGCATTGGGAATGCCTATCACTAGACCGAAATCGATCACTGCCGAATGGATTAAAGAAAACGCATAAAAATAGGAGAATTTATTATGGGAAGGAAAAAAATCGCCCTAATTGGCGGTGGACAAATTGGTGGGATACTCGCACTAATTGGTACTCAAAAAGAACTAGGTGATATCGTAGTATTTGACATACCGCAAGTTGAAGGAATGGTAAAAGGTAAAGCACTGGATATTATGGAGCTAAGACCGCATGACGGATACGATGCAAATATCACAGGAACGAGTGATTATAAAGATATTGAAGGTTCTGATGTTGTTGTTATCACTGCCGGTGTTCCAAGAAAACCCGGCATGACCCGTGATGACCTACTTTCAGTTAATCTGAAGATCATTACTGATGTGGCCAATAATGTTAAAAAATATGCACCTGATGCATTTGTGATTGTTGTCTCCAATCCGCTTGATGCAATTGTATATGCTTTTCACAAGATCAGCGGACTTCCAAAAAATAGAGTTGTGGGAATGGCAGGAGCATTAGACTCCGGTCGCTTTCGCGCATTCATTGCGATGGAAACCGGACTATCGGTACAAGACGTATCCTGTGTTGTTCTAGGTGGACATGGACCAACTATGGTTCCGCTTTCAAGATTAGCAACCGTAGGTGGAGTGCCAATCGATAATCTACTATCAAAAGAAAAGATCGAAGCTATTGAAAAACGCACACGGGAAGCTGGTACTGAAATAGTTAAACTACTTGGAAATGGCAGTGCTTTCTTTAGTCCTGCTGCAGCTATAATGGAGATGGTGGAATCTTATCTGAAAGATAAAAAACGCGTTATTCCTTCTGCTGCACTATGTGAAGGTGAATATGATGTTGATGGATATTTTATTGGTGTTCCTTGTGTTATAGGTTGTGACGGAATCGAAAAGATTCTTGAAATTGACTTAAACGCTGACGAGAAAGCTGCACTTAAGAATACCGTAGATCACGTAAAAGCGGTGGTAGAAGAAACAGGACTGTAAAAGATCCATTTAATATATTAGAAACCCTCAAGGTTTTAAAAACCTTGAGGGTTTTTTTTATATGTCATTCCGCACTTGATGCGGAATTTAACTTTTCATGGATTCCCGACTAAATCGGGAATGACAAATAAATCTATTTTTTATTTAATATTTCTAATTGTAATTTAATGCGACTAAAATAGTCGTATTAATATGTTAAAGCTTACAAAAAAGATCGAATATGCCTTAATTGCCCTGCAGCATATGCAGGGAAAGAATAGTAATGCTATTACCAATGCCAAGGAAATAGCCGAGAATTTTGATCTGCCGGTATCTCTTTTAGCAAAAGTTTTACAACAAATGGCTAAGCATAATATTATAGAACCAATACAAGGGCCAAGCGGTGGATATCGGCTTAATAAGCCGCTAGAAGAAATAAAATTGAATGATTTTATTGAAATAATCGAAGGACCGGTTGGATTAGTAGATTGCTTGCATGACCCGAATTGCGGCCACATTGGAACGTGCAATATTCGCCTACCAATTGAACGGGTTAATAATACGATTAAGGATTTATTTTCAAATATGACTTTAGCAGATCTAACTAAATAGGAAATTTATGGTAACTGAAGAACAAGTAATTGCAACTCTCAAACAAGTTTTTGACCCGGAAATCCCGATTGACGTTTGGAATTTAGGATTGATATATAACATTAATATAAGTGATAGCGATAAACCCACTAAACAAAATATTAATATTACAATGACATTAACCACGCCCGGTTGTCAAATGGTTCAGCATATCAAAAATGATGTAAAAACTAAAATTGAAGCGATGGAGGAGGTCAACGAAGCAACAATTACTATGACATTTGACCCTCAATGGAATGTAAATATGATAAGTGACGCTGCTAGGAAAAAATTAAATTTATAATATGCCTCAAGTCCCACAAAAATCAGATTCATTTAAAGAGCGCGAAGACAAGATAATTGACGATGCGATCAATCAAGATTATAAATATGGCTTTGTATCTGATATTGAACAAGATATAATTCCACCGGGATTGAATGAGGATGTTATTCGGTTAATATCTTCCAAAAAGAATGAACCTGATTGGTTATTAGAGTGGCGTTTAAAATCATATAGAAACTGGAAAAAGATGGTTGAGCCAACTTGGGCAAAAATCAGTTATCCCCCAATTGATTTCCAAGCAATCAGCTATTATGCCGCTCCAAAAGAAAAGAAAAAATTAGGTAGCTTGGACGAAGTTGATCCTGAACTACTAGATACCTATAATAAACTTGGCATACCATTAGATGAACAAAAAATGCTTTCTAATGTTGCTGTGGATGCTATTTTTGACAGTGTTTCCGTTGCCACCACATTTAAAAAAGAATTAGCAAAGCACGGCGTAATCTTTATGCCATTTTCCGAAGCAGTGCAAAAACATCCTGATCTAATAAAAAAATATTTAGGAATGTCGGTCCCTCCTGCCGACAATTTTTATTCAGCACTTAACTCCGCTGTTTTCAGCGATGGGTCATTCGTTTACATTCCAAAAGGTGTTCGGTGTCCTATGGAATTATCGACATATTTCCGAATTAATGCTTCACAAACGGGACAGTTTGAAAGGACTTTAATAGTTGCTGAGGAAGGAAGTCATGTCAGTTATCTAGAAGGCTGTACCGCGCCAATGCGCGATGAAAATCAACTCCATGCTGCTGTTGTAGAGTTGATTGCTCATAAAGACGCAAATATCAAATATTCCACGGTACAAAATTGGTATCCCGGCGATAAAGAAGGTAAAGGCGGTATATATAATTTTGTGACAAAACGTGGATTATGTAAGGGAAAGAATTCAAAAATATCGTGGACGCAGATTGAAACAGGTTCTGCAATCACTTGGAAATATCCTAGTGTAATACTTAAAGGAGACAATTCTATTGGTGAGTTCTATTCTGTGGCAATGACTAATAATTATCAACAAGCCGATACCGGTTCAAAAATGATTCATATCGGTAAGAACACAAAAAGCACCATTATATCGAAAGGTATATCAGCCGGCAAATCTCGGAATACCTATCGTGGTGGTGTAAAAATAATGAAAAGTGCAGAAAACGCACGCAATTTTTCACAATGTGATTCTATTTTAATTGGCGATAAATGCGGTGCGCATACTTTCCCATATATTGATGTACGGAATCCGACAGCACAAATGGAACACGAAGCAACCACCTCAAATATTGGAGAAGATCAATTATTTTACTGTAATCAGCGTGGTATTTCCACTGAGGATGCAGTATCAATTATCGTGAATGGATTTTGCAAAGAAGTATTCGCCGAACTACCGATGGAATTTGCTGTTGAAGCGCAAAAATTAATGGAAATCAGTTTAGAAGGATCTGTAGGATAAAAAAATATTAATATGAAAAATATGTTAGAAATTAAAAATTTATATGCCTCTGTAGAAGGCAATCAAATATTAAAAGGAATTGATATAACAATTAAGCCCGGCGAAATACACGCCATAATGGGGCTAAACGGGTCAGGTAAAAGCACCCTTGCAAATGTTATATCTGGCAACGACAAATATGATGTAACAAAAGGCAAAATCCAGTATAATGATAAAAATTTATTGGATTTATCTCCTGAAGAACGTGCTTTACAAGGAATTTTTATGTCGTTTCAATATCCAGCTGTCATCCCCGGAGTAAATAATACTTATTTTCTAAAAGCCGCACTAAATGCCAAAAGAAAATATCATGGAGAGATGGAATTAGATGCTATTGATTTTATGGCATTGATCAAAGAGAAACTAAAGATGTTGGAAATGGATGAGTCGTATCTTAGGAGATCAGTCAATGCAGGTTTTTCCGGTGGCGAGAAAAAACGTAATGAAATTCTACAAATGATAACTCTTGAACCAAAATTAGCCATACTCGACGAAACGGACTCCGGACTGGATATTGATGCTCTGAAAATAATTGCCAAAGGTGTGAATAATTATCGCAATGCAGATAGAGCATTTTTAGTTATCACACACTATCAAAGATTGCTTAATTATATCGAACCCGACATTATTCATGTTATGATTGATGGTAAGATAGTGAAAACAGGCGGAAAAGAATTGGCAATTACTCTCGAGGAAAAAGGATATCAGTGGTTAACTGATGAAGCTACTGTAGAATTATAATTGAATGAATTTGATGCAATATAAAACACAGTTTGAAACATTTTTACAATCGCAGAGCGATGAATCTCTGGCTATGCGGAATTTTCGCAAAGATGCATTCAAGAATTTCTTGAAAATCGGATACCCTACCAAAAAACATGAGAATTGGCGCTTCACTAACTTAACCGCATTAGCAAAAAATGAATATCGATTCTCCAATGGAGAAATGAACAAAATCGATGACGATATTATCAAGAAACATTCCATTGACAATTGTCGGAGAATTGTATTTTTTAACGGAATCTTTAATGTTCAACTTTCAACACTTGATAAAATTGCCAAACAAATTTCAGTAAAAAACATATCCGAATCATTTAACGATTTGACCCGTGATTCTACCGCAATTGACACAAATCCATTCATATTATTAAATAAGGCGTTTGTCACTGGTGGATATTATATTGATATTGATTCCAACCATATCTCAGAAAAACCTATACATATTTTAAACATCATTTCTGATGAAAAAGATGACATACAACATCATCAGCGCAATTTAATCAAGATCGGTAAAAACAGTCAGGTTTCAATTATAGAAGAAAATGTAAATACAAACAAAAATAAATTATTTAATAATACCGTATATAACATTAAAGTTGATGAGAATTCGACTCTGTCCCACATTTTATTACATCAAAATCATACTAAATCTAAAGATCTAAATCATATTTTTGTTGAGCAACAGAATGATAGTACGTATAAAACTCAGTTAATTAATATCGGCGGTGATTTAATTCGAAATGATATAAATGTTCAAATCGATGGAGAAAATTGCAGTACAGATATTTCCGGATTAAGTTTAGTGTCCGGTAAAGATCATATTGAAAATTATACTATTGTGAGCCATAATAAACCAAATTCAAATAGCCAACAATTATTCAAATATATTTTAGACGAATCATCGGAAGGTGTATTTAACGGATTAGTGACCGTTCAACCTGATGCCCAAAAAACCGATTCACAACAAACAAATAAAAACATTCTGCTATCTAAAAAAGCAATAATGAACTCTAATCCGCAATTAGAGATTTACGCTGATGATGTAAAATGCTCTCACGGTTCAGCAACCGGCGAATTAGATGAAGATGCAATCTTTTATTTACGTTCAAGGGGGATTGATTTAATGTCAGCTAAATCACTTTTGATCGAAGGATTTGCGAAAGAAGTTACTGATAAAATCAAAATTGATTCAGTTAAGGAAAAATTGAATAGTGAAATTCTAAAAAGGTTAGCTGCCTAGAAAAAAATAATAAAATGAATGATCTACAAGAACTATATCAACAAGTAATTATTGACCATAATCATAATCCTCGCAATTTTCATGAGATTGAACATCCTTCACATTCAGCTAAGGGACACAATCCTCTCTGCGGAGATAAAATTGATATTTACTTAATAATTACAGATGAAATTATTGCCGAAGTTAGTTTTATGGGATCGGGTTGCGCTATATCAAAAGCGTCTTCGTCATTGATGACCGAGGTATTACTAGGTAAAACAATAACAGAAGCACAACAGTTATTCGATTCTGTGCATAGCATGATTACCAACGGTAAAACCGATGTTGATGACATTGGCAAATTGGCAGTATTATCGGGCGTACACAAATTCCCAGCGCGTGTAAAATGTGCGATATTACCTTGGCATACCATGAAAAACGCCTTAGATAAAAGTACTAAAATAACAATTACAGAATAAATATTATGGATACTGAAAAAATCTTATTAGAAAGAAATGTTAGTGCATTCTTGATACCATCCGGAGATAAAGTAACATTACAAAAAGGTGAACCTGTATCAATCACCCAAGCATTGGGTGGCAGCTATACAGTTATGCTAAATGGAAATCTTTTCAAATTGGATGGTGAAGATGCCGATGCAATTGGTAAAAAAACTATACAAACTATAATAACTCCTACTGATAATCAGAATAACGAAGTAAGTGAGCAACAAGTTTGGGATCAATTAAGAACTGTATATGACCCTGAAATACCGGTCAATATTGTAGATCTTGGTTTAATTTATGACTGTAAGCTAACAAAACTTAAAGAAGGCACTAAAGTAGAAGTACAAATGACTCTAACTGCACCGGGATGCGGTATGGGACCCGTCATCACAGCGGAAGCAAAGCAAAAAGTGTTAGGTATCCCGAGTGTTACCGATGTAAATGTGGAACTAGTTTGGGAACCACTCTGGAATCGTGAAATGATGTCTGAAGCCGCTTTATTACAACTCGGAATATTATGAGTAAGATAGATATAAATAAAATTCGCTCTGATTTCCCAATCTTTGCTAATAAGTCATTAGTTTATTTAGACAGTGCTGCAACTACCCAAAAACCTAAACAGGTTATCAATGCTGTCTCTGATTTTTATTCTAATTACTATGCCAACGTTCATCGCGGTATATATGAATTAAGTATGAGAGCTACTGAAGCATATCATTCTGCTAGACTAAAAGTTGCAAATTTAATTAATGTATCGGATTGGCGTTCAATCGTTTTTACGAGTGGAACAACTGAATCTATTAATTTAGTAGCTTATAGTTGGGCAAGGAAGAATCTAAAAAACGGCGACGAGATACTAATTACTGAAATGGAACATCATAGTAACATAGTTCCTTGGCAATTAGTCGCACAGGAAACCGGCGTAAAATTAAAATATATCCCAATTAATACAGATGGCACTCTGGACCAAAGTAATATAGATGAATTGATTACCAATAAAACAAAACTTGTTAGTGTTATTTATCAATCAAACGTATTTGGTACAATTAATCCTATTAAAGATATTATTGTAAAAGCCAAAAGTGTTAACGCATTAACATTTATTGATGCTGCACAAAGTATTCCGCACAGTCATATTGATGTACAAGATTTAAATTGCGATTTTCTGGCATTTTCCGGACACAAGATGTTAGGACCCACTGGTATCGGTGTCTTATATGGAAAACCTGAATTATTAGATTCAATGATACCATTCATGGGCGGTGGTGATATGATCAATTCCGTTACAATGACCGAATCTACTTGGAATGATATCCCATATAAATTTGAAGCAGGAACTCCAAAAATTGCCCAAGCGATTGGACTTGGTGCAGCAATTGATTATATAAATGAAATCGGATTAACAAACATACAAGACTATGTGAAACACCTTTTAAATATTGCTTTAGACAAATTGCGAATAATTGATGGATTAACAATATATGGACATCAAGTTGGCAAAAGTAGTTCCGTGATTAGTTTTAACTTGGACGGCGTTCATCCACACGATTTAGCACAATTTTTAGATCAAGATGGAATTGCCGTTCGTGCCGGTCATCATTGTGCTCAACCGATCATGGATAGACTAGGTGTTAGTTCCACAATCCGCGCAAGTTTTTATCTGTATAATACAGAAGAAGAAATTGATAAATTGTGTGTTAGTTTAAAGAAAACTGCTAATTTTTTTAAGGAATTATGATGTCAAAAGAACGCATATCATGGGAAAATTATTTTATGAATATCGCACGAGAAGTTTCTACTCGTGCAACTTGTGATAGAAAAATGATCGGTGCTGTTATTGTACGGGGGAAAACAATTCTTTCTACAGGTTACAATGGCAGTTTACGTGGCTTATCGCACTGTGATGAAGTTGGCCATGAAATGGAAAACGGGCATTGTGTACGCACAGTGCATGCTGAAGCAAATGCGATAGTACACGCAGCTCGCCATGGGACAAGATTAGAAGGAGCTGAAATTTATATTACCGCTTCACCTTGTTATAATTGTTTTAAACTAATCGTTAATGCAGGCATTATTAAAGTATATTATGGTGAATTTTATCGCGATGAGCGTATTACAAAACATGCAAAAGAGCTTGGTATTGAATTAGCCCATCTTAATAATAACTAATTTCAATCTTTCTGTAAAATATTAATTATTTTTTCTCTAACATTCTCCTGCGTCACAACATTCTTTACATGCCCATATTTTTTTAACCAGGGTGTTGTTTGAAAATCTTTAGAGGTTTTTTTACCCGTATATTGTTCAATTACACGTCTTCCGGAAAAACCGATATTTCCGGCATGTTTCTGAAATAACCTAATGCCACGCGAGCCATACCCAATCGCGACACCTCCAAGAGTAGGATCGGTAATAATAGTAATAACCGGTAAGCCGGCTTTCTCAACTCGCGTTAATGCTACATGAGCTTTGGGAATACTTACCATAGATGAACAGCCTTCATGCATGCGCGCTCCACCACCGGAAGCTTGCAATATCATCGGTTTTTTATTTTTAATTGCTATTTCTGATGCTCTCCAAATCTTTTCTCCTGTGCTCATGCAAAATGATCCACCCAAAAAACCGAAATCAGCTCCGCAAAATACAACGTGTTTTCCCATAATCTTAGCATCGCCGGTAATCATAGAAGTCATTAAACCGGTTCTTTTGCGAGCACTTTTTAATTTTTCTTCATATTCAGGGAATCCCAAAATATCCTTATCTACAATATATTTAGTCTCCGCATGTTCAGCGAATGAATCTTTATCAAATAAATTATCCATACAATCCCATATTGAGGGTCTCGTATAACGATAACCACAAGCGTCACAGACAAAACCATCGTTTTTTAATTTATCAAATCGAACCGGATCATATTTGTGAATCCCGTTTGTTGTATAACAACCTTTGTGCCTTTTCAAATAACCATCGCCATTTGGCGCAGGTAAACGCGATACTTTTCTTTGAATAGAATTCACCTGCTCATTCGTTGCTTCAGACCAATGACCTATTTTTGACCATCTCTCTACCCTCCTCGACAATATTTTACCCTTAGGAATAGCTTGTAATTTTATTACAGATTTTTCAAGATATGAATGTAATGAAGCTATTGCTTGTTCTTTTAATTTATGCGCCGGTCCTTCCGGTTCCGGTACCATAATATCTACAATACCTAAATCATAACCTTCTTTCGAAGTAATCTTAGAAGCAGATGCTGCTTCATTTGCCCTGCTACGTGTGTGGAATAATATTGATGCACATGCTTCCGGCGTGATTACTAAGTAAGTAGAATATTCCATAGCCAAAGTAACATCGCATCCGGTGAGCGCGATTGCACCACCGCTACAAGCGCGATTAATAATTACAGAAATAGTTGGGACAGTAGCTTCTGCTAAAGCATGGATAGTATCACCAATTCTCCAAGCGATACCCCCTGCTTCTGAAGCTTCAGTTGGATCTGCTCCGGGAGTATCAACAAATATGATAATAATACGATTTTCTTTACTAGCGGCATCAATTGCTTTAAGTGCACGTTCATAAGATGCTGGAGTCGGCATACCATCATTCCACTTACGCATTTCACCATTATTGCGCATTACTTTTGTTAATTCTTTATAATCGGATGTTGGACCGGTCTGTTGTCCGATTAGCATAACTGGTATTTTTTCGTCTTCAATCTCTAAAATAGCTCTGTGAGTTTGAATCAGACATGCCCCATAATCATCACTCCTAAAACATAATTCAGATTCGGAGAATATTTCTAAGTAATCTAAATATTTCGGTCTTTCAGGATGGAATGATAATTGATATTTTTCATATTCATCAAGCTGATGATAATCTATTTTTCCTTTACGTTCAAACGGAAGATAAAAATGATTAGCCATATTAATTATCTGTCTTTTCCTGAGTGATTATATACAATATGATTATTTATTGATAGTATAAATTAATAAATAATAGCTATAGCTTGTATTATTTCGATTTCTTTAAAGCAATATATTAATTTCATTGTGTTGGTCAAAATTATTAAAACCCTCAAGGTTTTGGAAATCTTGAGGGTTTTAATAATAAATAATTGATGAGATTACAATGCATCAGCCACTAATTCAGCAATATCTAATACCTGCATAGAATCCTCTTTGCCTTTTACTTTCAAAGCATCGTCCATCATAATAGTACAAAATGAACATGCAGTTGCTACTACATCAACTCCGGTATCAATTGCTTCCTGAAATCTGACAGAATTAATTCTTTCTCCGTCTTCAATATCGTACCACATATTTCCGCCTCCGGCACCGCAACAAAAACTATTTACCCTATTTCTATCCATCTCAATTAATTTGCCATCCTTTAAAACGGAATTTATTACATTTCGAGGGGCTTCATACTCGCCATTATGACGCCCTAAATAACAAGCATCATGGTAAGTAATTTTATCGTTCAAATATTTATTTAATTTCAATTTGTCCGACTTAATCAATTCCATAATAAACTGCGAGTGGTGTTGGGCTTCATAATTTCCATCAAAATCACCATATTCATTGCCTATGGTATGGAAACAATGCGGACAAGGAGTGATTACTTTGTTAAACTTATATTTATTGAACGTCTCAATATTTTGTAATGCCATTGTTTCAAAAAGATATTCTTCGCCTAAGCGTCTTGCCGAATCACCTGTGCAAGATTCTTCATTGCCCAAAACTGCATAATCAATATTCGCCGCTTCCAAAATCTTTATCATTGCCTTAGCGACCTTTTGATTGCGCGGATCATACGAACCGGCACAACCAACCCAATACAGTACATCCGCCTCTTTTTTCTCAGACATTAACGGTAATTCGATACCCGCATCCGTTGCCCATTTTGTACGTTCACTTTTGGAAAATCCCCAAGGATTTCCTGTGTTCATAGTTTTTTCCAAACTCTCGGCAGCTTGTGGATGTGGTTTCCCCTCAGACAACACCAAATATCTTCTCATGTCAGTGAAAGTTGGTATGTGATTAATCAAAACCGGACATTCTTCCATGCAGGCACCGCAAGTAGTACATGACCACAATTCGGTTTCAGTAATCGGATTTCCAACTATACCATTGACCTCTTTTTTGTTTAAATATTTTTCGTTTAATTCATGCTTGATATCAGTAATAATCTTCATTGGTGAAAGAGGTTTATCAGTATTATAAGCTGGGCATACATTTGTGCATCGACCACATTCCGTGCATGCAATACTATCTAATAATTGTTTCCATGTGAAGTCTTCCAATTTAGTTGATCCCAATGATACTTCTTCAACATCCATATCAGGGTCTTCCATTAATTTGCTTACAAACATTGGTTTTACTTTACCTCGCAAATCACGATTGGTTAACGCTATATTTATCGTGGATACAATTGCATGAAATATTTTTGTATTAGGAAGAAATGCTATAGCTAAAAATGAGAGCAGGGCATGACTCCACCATAAATATGGTTCTAGAGCAAACCAAATCTCACTACTAAATAAAAAAGATGTTCTATAACCTACCCATGAGTATTGAGCAATTGATGATGGAACATCGACGGCTAATCGTGCAGCTTCTGACAGATAACCACTAATTATTAACAATAAGATGTATACTAAAATCCCTGTATCTCCGAACAAGTTACCTCTTCCTTTGAATGCATCTTGTGGTAAAGATTTTGGTTTATTGAGATGCCGGCGGAATAAAGCCATCAATATTCCAATTAACGCCATCATCCCGCCAGTATCATTTAAATATGCAAACCAGGGAGTATCTAAATGTGGCAAATAATTTACGAACCATCCTCGGGCAACAAAGAAGTCAACAGTTGTAGCAAATAGTAATATAAAAAACCCAAATGCTAAGAAAAAATGCATTATTGATGCATAACTGAACGATTTTCTAAAGACTCTGCGCTGGAGAATTCCGAAATAGAATAGATTAAAAATCGTGGGGATTATTTTTATTTTATAATCGGGGTCGCTTTTTCCAATGCGAATAGCGAGGAATCGCCGAAAGTTATATATAAAAATTACTATCGCAATCAATGCGAATAGATACAGTACAGCCGGAACGTGGTGTGATTCTTCCACTAACCCCTCCTATATTGTTTTGTTAGGAGAATTATTGAAATAATGCCATTTCTTTATTTTATAGAAATGGCATTACCTATATTTCTATTGATTCTTTATAGCTTCTGTTAACTTTGGAACAATTTCTAATATATCACCGACAATACCATAATCAGCTACTTCAAATATGGGAGCGTCAGAGTCGCGATTAATTGCAACAATGTTTTTCGAACCTTTCATTCCTACAACATGTTGTATAGCACCGGAAATGCCTAACGCTAAATATAAATTAGGCGTTACGCTCTGACCTGAACTACCAACTTGATGAGAATTTGGCAACCAGCCTGAATCAACTATCGGA
>PVMK01125775.1_pt1 | contig 41390 bp, 41 predicted proteins | sample 1853481 | NCBI WGS metagenome assembly PVMK01 (sample SAMN08533507, study PRJNA380276) | Marine sediment metagenome, whole genome shotgun sequencing project.
TGAAGATTAAGGATTCCAGCTAACCATCTTTATCGGCTGCTGGATACTGCAATCAAGTTCCCCCAGGGGTGATCTTTCAGTTTTACTCGGCTCCAGGAGGTTCGGTGACTGGAATCTGCACCCTGATCCCCCTTGCCAGGTCATTCTCGAGCGCAAGTTCGAGATTATCCAGGCGGATGATCGTGACCGGAGAATGCTGGACCACCTGAATCTGGTGATTCACAACCAGGCCGTATGCCTGCAGATATGCCTTTCGATCCGCCGGGAAGTCATTGGAGAAGCCCACCAATTCAGCTTGCCCCCCTGGAGGGATGTCTGCCAAAGATAATCCATCGCTAGCTTCGTGCCGCATTTTCGCTGAGCCTCGAAATTTCGGTAGATAACTTGCCAACCTTACCAGCAGCGAGCGCTGGGGATCAACCGTCTGGTATCCACAAGCCGGACAGCACACCAGATTGCATCCAGAATGCAGTGGGCAGGATTGGCAGGCAATGTGCTGGTCCGGATCGTACTGGTACCCGCACAAACCGCATTCAATATCTCTTGATCTCATAGACCCCACCCGATGGTGAACAGCAGGCGATAAAGCAGCCCACCGATAATAAATGCCAGCGGCATGATCAGAACCACCATGGCAGCTGCTGTTCTCCAATTGCGCTCTTTGGCGATCATCAGCACGCTCGCCAGGCAGGGGACAAACAGCGTGATCGTAACCATGGCGACCACGATTTGGATCGGTGTGAGCAGGCCTTGCGACTGCATGACGAACAGACCAGATGCGCCAAAATCACGCCTCAGAAAACCAACCAGAAAAGCTGCGCTGGCCTCAGCTGGTAAACCCAACCACCCGGCAACCAGCGGTTCACCAAGGTCAATGATCTGGTTGAGTATTCCGGTCCGATCGAGTATGAATAACAACGCTGTGCCAAGTAAAAAGAGCGGGATAACTTCCTTGATATACCACTCGATGCGTGCCAATGTCTTTAACACCACATTAGAGAATACTGGCCGCCGCATGGGGGGCAGCTCAACCAGCAGCTTCGTACGCTCGCCAGGCATGAGGCGTGCTGCCAGCCAGCCAACCGCCAGCAATACCAGCGCCACCACGCCGCTCCAGATCAACATCGCGCCGAAGGAGACCCCGGCCAGGATCCCCATCACAACCCCCAGCTGAGCTGAGCAGGGGACCGCCAGGGCCAAAAGCAGGATAACTAATAATCGCTCCCGTTTGGTTTCAAGCACACGGGTGGTCAGGGTAGCCATGGTCACACAGCCCAGGCCAAGCACCATTGGCAGCACAGCTTTACCATTCAGCCCCATCCGCTGGAATAAACTGTTGCTCAGCGCTGCTAATCTCGGCAGGTAGCCAGAATCTTCCAAGACACCAAAGGCCAGGAAAAATGTTGAAACGAGAGGCAGGATCAATGCCAGGGCGTATGTCATGCCCATCGTCCAGAGGCCATATTCTCCGACCAGCAGGTCAACCAGGATTGGAATCGGCACTAGGCGGCTCACCTGCTCTACCACCCAGGGATTGATCACCTGGCCAAATAGGTTCTCCTCCAGCAATCCCACCAGGGTCCCGGCTCCAAAAACACCCACAAACCAGTAGAGACCGTACAATACCACTCCCAGTATCACCCATCCCCAGATTGGGTGGGTTGCCCAGCGACCCAGGAAGGTTGATATTCCCCGCCAGCCCCCACCGGCATCCGTAACAACCGCCGCGATAAGCCCCTCGATATAATCCAGCCTTGCTCCCTGGATGACATAAGAAAGCGGATCGACATAGGACAGCTGCAGGATTTGACGCTGGGATTTCAGCGCCTGGTAATTCTGTTCGTCAAGATTTTCTTGCAGCCAATTTTCCGTCACTGGATCACCGCTCAACCAGAGCAAAGCCAGCGAGCGGTGGGAGATTGGGGCCTGTAATGCGGAGAAATTAGTGCTGATGTTTGCGATAGAATCTTCAATATCAGCAGGATACGCCATTCGGAAATTCGGTGATTGGTTGGTCTGTAACGCGGAGGTAAGTTCTTTTATCCCTTGGCTGCGGATGGCTGTTGTTGGAATAACTGGGATCGAAAGGTATTCCGATAGCAAGGCGTGCTTCAATCTGACCCCGCGTGAATTCGCTTCGTCCATCATGTTTAGCGCCAGCACCAGCGGCACTCCCATCTCGACCAGCTGGATGGTGAGATTCAATGTGCGGCGCAGGTTCTTCGCGTCACCAACCTGTAATATGGCTCGCAGAGGCTCATAAAGAAGCACCCGCCGGTGACCTGCTCATCTTCTGAATGAAAGCAATCACACCCGGGGTATCAACCAGGGTTGTTTCAGGTAGATTGCGCAGTCTGCCGCGGGTCACTTCTACAGTTGTGCCAGGATAATTGGAAACGATCACCCGCTGACCGGTCAGCTTCTGGAATAGGACCGACTTGCCAACATTGGGATGGCCGACGAGAGCGATGCTGCCGTCTCTGCTCTCAATCTGTGCTGGATGAGTTGCGTGACAATCCATGGTCAATCTGCCCCCGAATAAGGATCGCCATCTGTCTCAATATTCCGGCAGTCAGCACACAAACCATACAGCACGATTGAGCCAGTCTTCACGCGGGCCCCATTTAATTCCTGGAATTGGGATTTGATCGATTCAAATAAGTGGCTGTCAAACTCGATCACATTTCTGCAGCGGGTGCACATAAAATGATGGTGTTCACTCGGCAGGGCAGGATCAAATCTCTCCTGGCGGCGTCCTTCATTAAATACCCGCGCGCTGACCAGGTTCTCTGCTTCTAACCAGCGCAAAGTACGGTAGACAGTGGATAAATTCAAATCTGGATCGTCCGCTCGGGCCAGGAGCAGCAACTCTTCAGCAGTGGGATGCTCACCGAGAGAATCGAGGATCGCGAACAGCATGCGACGCTGTGCCGTTAATCGCCCACCTTGAGCTCGGAGCCGCTCCTGAGCCTCGTTAACCAGATCACCCATTCCGATCATCCTTATTGCAAATCATTTGCAATAATTATAGGGTTTTGTTCGTTTTGCTCCCAGTGACGTTTATCAAGTTCCTTTGTGACAATAATTACATATTCCCCGGGTGAATTATGTTGTGCTCAAGGATAAAAATCAAGCGCATGCCCCAACGCCCTTTCAGCTTCCTGCTCATTTCCCGCCAACCAGACCACCAAATTCCCTGAACGAAAGTAAAAATGGATCTGCCCCATCCCCTCCAGCTCGTATACCCTGCGCGAACCATATTGCCTTTCCGCAAGCGGGGTAAAAGGCGTTTCAGAACTGGCAATCTTATCTCTCATAGCGATGAGCATGCGCCTGCCATAAAACCAATGCTGTCCCGGCGGCATAGATCGTGATTTCATTCCCGCCCATAATTTCCAACTGCAGCCTGGTTCAATTGAAATTCCTGCCCGTGCATCCAGGACAATTCGTCCAATGCCGGAACTCCAACTACTCTTCCCCTGAGGGGTAAACCTGCAATTTCCCCAGGGAGCGGCGCAGATTCGATCTGGCTTATTCTTTGCTGGTAATCCCCGTACGCCAGAGCCGCCAGAATGACAAAAACCCCAAAACCAATCAGCAGCAGTGCGGAGCGCTTCTTTGACATACCGCAATTATCGTACAGGAGACCAGATAGAGCAAGCATTGACAGGTGGGTTCATAATCAGGTAAAATTACACCTGAATAACTGCTCATATATTGAATTGTTGTAGAATGGAAATATTCAAAGGCACATCTCATCAAACTCAGCTGGACGATACCACAGCCCAGCATATCGCCGAGCTGTTCAGCGTCCTTGGCGACACCAGCCGCGTGAAGATCATTGCTGCGCTGCTCGACGGCCCGATGAATGTTCAATCATTGGCAGAAACTGTGGGCATCAGTCCCTCGGCAATATCCCACCATATGCGCAGTTTGCGCCAGATGCACCTGGTGCGCGCCCACAAACAGGGCCGCCAGGTATTCTATTCCCTCGATGATCAGCACGTGGAGGAGCTTTTCCTGCGCGGCATCGATCATGTACTGCATGGTTGACAAACATGGAAGAAAACACGCTCGAGCTTGAAATACCAATCCTAATCCCGGGTCTTTCCGGTCACGAAGATAATTGCCTGGATAAATTGGAAACTTCGCTCAACAACCAGAGGGGAATCCTGCGCGCCCATATTGAATACGAGAAAGAGCCTTTAGCCCTGTGCCTGCACTACAATCCCGGTCTGACATCTATTGAAGATGTGCGCCGGATTGCCACCCGCGCAGGCACCAGTATCGCCAACCGCTACCACCACGAGGTGATCCCGGTTGAAGGCATGGATTGCTCGGATTGCGTCACCGTGCTTGAACACAGCCTGAAGCGCATCGATGGGGTTTTAGATGTTAAAGCCAGCTACACCGCACAAAAAATATTCGTCGAATTCGACTCAAAAACCACCAACCTGAAGGCCATCGAGCGGCGCATTAATGGCCTGGGATACCTGGTGCCAAAAGAGGGTGCTCGCAGGTGGTATCTGGAAAATCGCTCGTTGATTTTCAGCCTTTCTGCGGGTCTTGCCTTGCTGATCGGCTGGTCTGGAGAACAAATCTTTTCCTTTCCAGGTGAATTGAGCCTGGTTTTTTACCTGGCGGCATACCTGCTCGCGGGCTGGGATACTGCCATTCATGCCTGGCATGCCTTAAAAACACGCACCTTCGATACCGATCTGTTGATGATTGCCGCTGCATTGGGAGCTGCTTTCCTGGGTGAATATACTGAAGGTGCCCTGCTCTTATTCTTGTTCAGCCTCAGCCATACATTGGAAGATCGCATTCTCGATCGCGCCCGGGGTGCCATACGCGGTCTGGCAGATTTAGCCCCCAAAACTGCCTTGATCCAGCGTGGTGAGACTCAAATAGAAATACCGGTTGAGGAATTAGCCCTGGGTGATGTAGTTGTCGTTCGCCCGGGTACCCGCATCCCAGTTGATGGTCGCCTTATCAGCGGTGCTTCCAGTGTGAACCAGGCCCCCGTCACAGGAGAATCAATCCCTGTTGATAAAACAGTCGCAGATAAAGTTTATGCCGGATCTTTAAACGGAGAAGGGGCTTTAGAAGTCCAGGTCACCCGGTTGGCAAAAGACAGCACCCTGGCAAGGGTATCGCAGCTGGTTGAACAAGCCCAGGCCGGGAAATCTCCCACCCAGTTATTAACTGACCGCTTCATACGCTGGTTTGTACCCGCGGTATTGATTGCCGCCCTGCTGCTGATCTTAATCCCCCCTCTGTTTGGGATTCCATTCAACGAATCTTTTATCCGTGCCATGGTCCTGCTGGTAGCTGCTTCTCCCTGCGCACTGGCATTAGGAACACCGGCCGCCATCATGGCTGGTGTTGCCCAGGCTGCTCGCAATGGAGTCCTGGTTAAAGGAGGTGTCTACCTGGAAAACCTTGGGCGGTTGAAAGCCATGGCCTTCGATAAGACCGGCACGATCACCAAGGGCGAGCTGCAGCTAACCGATATTTTATCCACCGACTCATTCGATGAAACAGAGCTGCTTGCACTTGCGGCGGCTATAGAGCAGCGTTCAGCTCACCCAATCGCTAAAGCAATCGTCCGGGAAGCTGAAAATCGGCAGATTACCTTACCCCAAGTCAGCAAAGTCGAAGCGCTCACCGGGAGCGGGATGCGCGCCGTATACCAGGGACAGCAAGTTTGGATTGGCAGTACTCGCAAATTAGACCATATTGCTTCCGGAGCTGATCAAAGTGTTCTTGTCCAGGAAGAATCCCTCGCGAAACAGGGTAAAACAACAATGGCCGTCAGCATGGAAAACCAGGTGCTCGGTCTAATTGCAGTTTCCGACACGATTCGCCCCGACATCAAAACCACGCTGGGCAAACTTTCTGACCTTGGTATCGAGCATACTGTGATGCTCACCGGGGATAACCAGCAGGCAGCCACCCATATTGCAAACCAGGTTGGCATGGATGAAGTGCGCGCCGAGTTATTGCCCGAGGACAAAGTAACAGCAGTGCAGTCTTTGGTCGATCTTTACCAGGAAACCGGCATGGTCGGCGATGGGGTCAATGATGCACCTGCACTGGCCCAATCCACTGTTGGAATTGCTCTGGGAGGCGCCAGCACCGATGTCGCCCTGGAGACTGCAGATGTGGTGCTGATGGCTGATGATCTGACCAAGCTGCCCTTCTCGGTTGGCCTGGGCAGGGCGACCCGCAGCCTGATCTTGCAGAACCTTGTGATCGCGCTGGGGGTGATTGCCTTCTTAATGATCGGGGCTCTTTTTGGGATGGTTGGCCTCGGAATTACGGTCATCATCCACGAGGGCAGCACGCTGCTGGTAGCACTTAACGCCTTGCGCCTTCTCAGGTACAACTAGATAGCCATCCCTGGCTGATCAAAATCTCAATTTTCACCGCTATTTTCAGCAGCTAATGGGTCAAACAATATCGATCAAATAAAGGTCAAAGGCGGGGGACAAACAAAAAAAAGACCAAACCATTTCAAAAGCAATACTCTCGCCGAGAAAATCCAGGCAGGATTGCATCAACCCGAACAGGGGATTACCTATTGATATACTGTTCCGAATTTTCCATCCCCTGTTAAATTGTTATCCCCACACTAGATTTCTGGGTGCTTTAAGTGCCATTCAGTTGCACTTTCATAGGCCTGGGCTGCGCGCAGCAAAGCCACCTCTCCCCATGGCCGGGTGACAAGCTGCAGGCCAATCGGTAAACCTTGATCATTAAAACCACAGGGCAGCGAGATGGCAGGCAGCCCGGTGAAATTAAATGGCGCCGTGAAGCGGGTCAGCGTTGCTGCTTGTTTTACCGCATCCGGACCCTCTATGAGGGGCGCAGCGATTGGTGTGGTCGCTGTGAGCAGTACATCATACTCGCTGAAGAATTGTTCAAATTTACGGCGCAATATCACCTGGCTTCTGCGGGCGAGGCTGTACTCGCTGGATGTGTATGCCGCACCGGTTTCCAATCGCTGCCGGACATCAGCCCCAAACTTATCCGGTTGCTCATTAAGGCGTTCCTGGTGGAATGCAGCCGCATCACTGGTAACCATCAGCCCATTGTTCTTAGCTGCCTCGTGCCCACCCTCGAATGGAACTGTTTCAATTTTCGCGCCTAGGCCAGCAAAAACTTCAGATGCAGCTTTTACCGCAGCCAAGACCTGTTCATCCCCTTTATTGAAGAAATCATCATCTGCCAGTGCTATGCGCCATCCCTTGACACCACCCATCAGCTGCACACCATAATCAGGTACACCCATGTCTGCAGAAGAAGGATCTTCTGGATCGTAACCAGCAATCACCTGGAAGAGCAAGGACACATCCCTGGTTCGGCGCGCCATCGGGCCAGGGTGATCAAGGTTCCAGCTCAACGGCACTACTCCACGCAGGCTGACCCGGCCGTAGGTTGGCTTTAAACCAACCACACCACATAAAGAGGCTGGGATACGGATCGAGCCTCCTGTGTCACTGCCCAGGGAACCCATGCATAACCCTGCTGCCAGTGCCGCGCCGCTGCCGCCCGACGAACCCCCAGGCGTGAGTTCAAGATCCCACGGGTTATGGCAGGCGCCAAAATGCGGGTTGTTGTTGGTGACCCCCAGTGCGATTTCATGCATATTCAGCTTGCCGAGATTGACCGCGCCGGCTGCAATCAGCCGTTCGACGACGGCCGCGTTTGCTTCTGGCACCCAATTCTTAAAGAACAAGGAACCGGCAGAAGTTGCCACCCCTCGCGTTTCATACAAGTCTTTCAGGGCAATGGGGATGCCGTGCAGCGGCCCCGGTAGATTCCACTCTGGATCTCGGCATCAGCTTGACGTCGCGCCCTACAAGAGCCGCGTCGCGTTGCGAGTGATAAAGCTGTCTAACCGCGGTTCCAACAAAGAGATGCGATCGAGATGTGCCTGGACCAAATCTTCAGCTGAAATCTCGCGCTTGGCGATTAAATCAGCCGCTTCTGATAGAGATAAGTAATTGAGATCCATCTACTCGACAACCTCCAACCTGTAGCCTCTTGATTAATTGGGCTAGTCTATACCACCTGATAGATGATTTTGGTTAATTTGACAGCTCACGATCATTCATCTTCAAGCAATTTCTGCAGTTCCACCACTGCCTGTTCCGGGGTACGAAAATGGATCGCTTGTAATCCAGCCGCCTGGGCGCCTTCAACATTATGGGGGAAGTCATCCACAAAAACCGCTTGCGCTGGATCCATTCCCAATTGTGAAATTAACCATTGGTATATCGCCAGGTCTGGTTTTACCAGGCCTATCTCGGCTGATATGACCAACCGGTCAAAGGCATTTTCAATCTGCCAGACATCTACTACCACTGGCGCAGGTCATCCCAGGCATTGCTCAGCAGAACGGTTGTATAGCTCGAGCGTAACTCACGCAAAAGATTAACCAGGTCTTCATCCAGCACATCCCCGGCCCAAAATTCAGTCTGCACCTTTTCGATTTCTGCTTCAGTTACCCCCAGTGATTTCTGCACCACTTCCCAATGCTCAGCAGCCGTGATCTCACCCCTCATCGCCTGGATAGCACTCTGGCTGTCAAAAACCAGGGCGCTGAGTTCATCATAAGTCATACCCATGCGGGCGGCGAGTTCGGTGCGCGGTTGTCTGTCTTCTGTGCGCACCAACACCCCACCAAAGTCAAAAATAACCGCTTCAACAGCCATTATCTCTCCTAGCTTTCCAGCACAATTTCAATGCTTGATTGTATACCAAAGCCGGGATATCACCAAGCCATTAAAACTCCTTCCAGTAGACGGTATAGCTTTTTTCTACCTGAAAACCAACGCTCTCATAGAGATTCAGGGCCCCGTTTCGGGTTCTGGGTGTCAACACCTAAAGCGGCATGATCCATGCCCATGTCTTTGAACATCTGCAGGCTGCGGGTCAGCAGGGCCCGGGCTAAACCGCGCCGCCGCCAGGCTTTGCGCACGCTGATGTTTTCCGTCCACCCGCGCAAGCGGTTGTACTCCTCGTTTTCCTTCTCATTCAGGAAATTAAGCACCATTCCAGCCACCTGGTCACAATCCCAGGCAACTCTCCACAGGTCCGGATCATTGAGCGGATCCTTCAACCAGCGCTGGTAATCCTGCTCAGTTCCCTCGATATAACCCCAGTGATCCCGGAAGGCCTCCTGGTCTGCCTCCCACAGCTGGCGGTATTGCTCAGGCTGCACTTTGCGTATTTCAAGTCCTTCGGGCATGGTTGTGATTTCAACTGGTTCTGATAGAGGGCGCACCATCGTATAGCTGAAGCGGGCAGGGGAGTAACCCGCATTTTTGAATAAGGTTTCCTTACCCACCTCTGTATCAGCAAAGAAGCCCTCAAAGTAGCGCGGAGTGCGTTCCGCGATCACCCCTTCAGATAGGTGTTGGTCAGCGATCTGGCGCAGGTGCTCTTCAAAGTACAGCAGGATCGCACTCCCTATGCCTTTACGCCGGAAATCCGGATCAGAATATCCTATCGTGAAACCGACCCAATTGCCTTCCCAATCAATATTCCACTCCCCCCGGCAGTAAGCGATTGGCTTACCATCAATTTCAGCAAATAAAAGATCCTGGTCCAGATCACAATTGTTTAGATGCGTGTAATAGCGGGTGACATCCTCAAGGGAGTCTGAGCGATCGAGCTGGTCTGGACCTTTGCTGACATTGATTAGATCAAGGATCACCTGGAAATCAGACTCTCCCTGGTAACCACGAAAAACCAGGCCCGGAATATCGGGGGCATATGGTATAAAAATTCTTTCTTGTAATTGTGTTTGTGCAGTCATTTTCTTTCCTTTTGATGAATAATTGTGATTATTGTTCTGTTTGGTCCTGCCCTTTGTTCTCTGGCAGCTTGAATTTGAAATATACCGGGATGATGGCTAATAACCCTGCCCAGGCAGTCAAGGTAAAGGTGAAGCGCGGGCTGACCCTTTCCCACAGCTGGGCGCCGATCCAGGGGGCAGGTAAAGAAACCACGCCCAGGCTGGTCTGGAGAAATCCAAAGGCCGTCCCCAACATCTGTTTTGGCACAGCCTTGCTGATCAGCGATTGGTAAGCGGGTGACATTAAACCAACGCCCAAACCGAACAAAGCCCAGGCAGCTGCATAACCGGTGAAATCGGAGACACGTATGAAAGCCATCATGGCCAGGAATTCGAACAGGAAACCAAGCATGATTGGTAAACGGTGTCCCTTTTTATCAGCCAACCACCCAGCCGGCATGCTGGTCAACATCATGAAAATACCGAAGATCGACTCGAGCCAACCGATTTGCATGATCGACATGCCGCCTATTTCCTGCAGATAAACCGGGATCAAGGTAAAGGACATCAAGAAAGCCACGTCCCGCACTCCATCGGTGAGCAAGATCCAGGTAACCAATCCTCCCGCCATGATCATGCCAATAATCAAGCCCAGGTCGCGTTTCAAGCTGGAAAATGACAGCTTTTGTGGGTTTGCCTCTTTCGACCGGGCAGCGGTGCGCGCCATGGCAACTCGAATGATGGTGGCGATCAGATACAAACCTCCCGCCACCCCCAGCATGATCTGGAAACCATAAGTGTCAGCCAACCAGCCTCCCAAGGGAGGACCGACAACCGCCACTACCATGAAGATGGATTCAGTAATGCCGAAAACCCGCGCCCGGTTTTCTTCAGCCGATTCCTCGGCGATGAAGGCGCTGAAACTGGGTCCAACCAGCGAGCGCGTGACCGAGGATAAGCCTTCTCCCACCAGCACCCACTGCCAGGTCGGCGCCAGGATCAGGCCCAGGTAGGAAAACACACCGGCCACGCTGCCCATTGCGATGCTGCGCAGGCGCCCCAACGAATCCGAAATCCATCCACCCAGGATTTGTAAAGCCAGCGGGACGATCTGCGACAGCGTGAAAAACAAACCAATTTGAACTACGCTGGCATTCAAGGACTTTAAATACAGCGGCAGCAGCGGTCCGTACATACTTCCGCCGGTATTTGCCAGCACCATGGCGACCATGAACAGCAGCATCTTGCGCGAAATCAAGGGTGCTGATTTCTGCTGAATTTCTTGAGTTTTAGTAATCTTTCCAACAGTCTCAGTAGTCATCAATTAACTCTTTGGTATATTCAACCGGCTGTACTCTGCAATCTTTATAGACAAAAAAGCCCAAAACTCGTGTGCTAATGTCGCCGGCATTACTCACATTCTTTCCCATTCATCTCGCAGGATAGCCAGCGAGATTGAGCCTGTCCCATGACTCCACTCGATATGGGTCAAACTGGCAAAACCCAGCAGCTGGTCTGGTTCTTTATCTCCTTCCTTGGAAGAACGACGAATGGTGAAATAGTATTGGTTACCTTTCTCTTCTATTTCCTTCTCAATCTCGTCATACCCCTTCTTGACCTGTGCTGGTGAAAGCGGTCTCACCAGGTCTGCACCCAACATTCACTGATATTCGCCATCCAGCGTCCAGCGCGATTCGACCTGTGCATCCTGTTCGTGGTTGATCGCGGCCAGGCAGACAAGCTGTCCTTCAAATAATTGTTTATCCAAATGCTTATTTGTATCTTTCATGTCCTTATCCTGTTCCCTGCTGCCTAATCTCTTCTTTCGCCATTGATTTTCCAGTTAGGTCGTAAACATCTCCCGGGTTGGTTCATATTCATGGGGGGAGATATTTTGTCTAAAGCCATGTGAGGTATCCAGGGCGACGATTTTTCCTCTTTCGATTATCGCTGTTCGGTCGCACAGGTTATCTGCCTCTACTTTGTCCTGGGTTGCGAGCAGGATTGTTAAGCCATATTGGCGGTTGAGATCCTTAATTACTCCCTGCACTTCCCTCTTCGAATGCGCATCGAGCCCCTTTGTCGGTTCATCCATCAGCAGCAGCCGCGGACGGGAGAGCAAGGCACGTGCGATAGCAACTATCCCCTGCATCCCGCGCGACATCTCCCCCATTGGCTTGTAAATTTCATGGTCTTCCAAACCTACGCAGAGCAGGCATTCTTCAATCCGAATATGGGTATCTTTACCGTTCATGCCGTACAAACTGGCACCGTAAAGCAGGTTCTCCATCGGCGATAGCTTCTTGAAGAAACTTGCTCCCTCAGAAACCATGTTGACCAATCCCTTCACCTCCAGAGGCTGCTGAACCGCGTTGTAACCAAAAACCTTGATATCTCCCTTATCAGGGAGCAGCAGTGTCGCAATCAGGCGCATCAGGGTTGACTTCCCCGAGCCTTCAGGACCAAGTAAGCCAAATATTTCACCTTCATCCACCTCAAAGGAGACATGATCAAGCGCAGCTTTGACAGATTTCTTGACCGCGAAATCAGATTTGTGAATTTGCTTCCACAAAGCCGCATCCAATTCACCAAATTTTTTATAAGCATTACGAACCACTACTGCATGAACCATCTTGAACTCCAACTGACAAATGAAAACGCCACGGGGTGTCCCGTGGCAGCAAAAGATCTAAATTGAACTAAAAAGCCACGGGAGTGAAGCACACCCGTGGCTGTCGATTACCTTGTACTAAATTACATTTCGATCAGTAGGCGCACTCCGAGAAGGAAAAAGCTTTACCGCTACCAGAAACGGTACTGCAAATTCGGGTAATGTAAGTAAATTCTTTCAACATTAAGATCCGACTCCTTTCGGAATTTCTAGTGGCGAAAGTCTACCATGGAGCTCTGGCACCTGTCAAGTCATTAGTAGAAGATTAAAATTGCGGTACATTTATTCCACGCCCAGACTGTAAGTATCGATCACCTCGTTCTGGCGGTTGATAAATTTCAGCAGCACCGTATCCTGATTGGCTTCAACCAGCATGGCGCCATAATCATCGTTGTAGCGCACCTGGCTGCCATCAATCGCACCAAAGAAGCTGTATTTTGATTTGCCGCCCAAACCATTCACCAAATAGAGAATGCCATCTCTACTGATCCTTTCGTAGGTGTGGTCGTGCCCCGAGAGGACAATATCCGCGCCCCATTCCGCGAATGGCCACTGCATCCAATCCACTGGACCATGTAATCCAGACGAATAAGGGGCGTGGTGGAAAAAGACGATCTTCCAGGAACTTGTTGATTCCGCTAACCGGGACTGAAGCCAGGCTGCCTGTTGGGAGCTGCGTCCAACACCATCCGGCTCGCGCGAATCGCTGTCCAGGGCAAAGAAGTGCACCGGCCCCCATAAAAAATCATAGTAGCGTTCATTACCTGGCAAGGTGAAATAATCCAGGTATGGCTCAGCTCCTGGCGATTGCCAGTCATGATTGCCCAGGCTGGGGAAAAAGCGGTTCTCCTGCGCGCCTTCCCCAAAGCTTCCCTGGTATGGGGCAATGAACTGATGGAAGAATTGACCAATATTCTGATCGATGGTCTTTGAACTGCCATTCGGGTAGTTGTTATCTCCGGTAGTGATAATAATATCTGGCTCCCAACCATTGACCAGGGCAGCCACATCGGCTTCTGCTTCTCTTCCGCTTCCATAGTCACCGATTACTGCGAAGCGCACATTTTGTGGAACCGGGGTATCTTCAGGCGCCAGGGTTGGCGGAATGGGTGAGACAGTATCAATGATTTGAGGGGGGATTAGTGGCTGCGTGTAAGTTGGCGAAGGTATTTGGCTGGGAGTGAGCGTAGGTTTAGGGGTCTCCGTCGCCAGTTGAGAGGTAGGTGTTGGTACAGGGTTGCAAGCGGAGAGAATAAAAAGCAGCAGGAAAGATAGTAGCAGCAAATACGAAATTCGCATCTTTAATAACTGCAGCGTGCTTGTAAATTGTTCCATCATCATTAATCTGAGTTTCCGAAGATTGCCGAATCTGCTTCAAGGGGAAGTCTGCTGGAGAATGGGCATATACAAATACTCAATTGGTTTCACCAGGCTAAAATCATCGATCATTTCTTCTTGACGGTTGATAAATTGAAATCGAAGTTTTCCGAGGGATACATCCACCAGCATGGCGCCGTAATCCTCGTTGTATTTCACCTGACTCCCAACTACATCGTCCAGGAAATTATATTTTGACTTACCTCCCAAACCATTGACGAAATACAGGATGTCACCTGGGGGAGAGATGCGTTCATAGGTATGATCATGCCCAGCCAACACGACATCTGCACCCCAGTCGGCGAAGGGCCATTTTTGCATCCAGCTAACAGAGCCACGCTCACCAGACGAATAGGGAGAGTGGTGCAAGACAACGATCTTCCATTGATAAAATGAATTGGATAGCCGGGTTTGCAGCCAATTCGCCTGGACCGAATCCCATTCACAACCATCTGGCTCGTGTGGGTCGCTGTCAATCACAAAGAAATGCACCGGCCCCCAGGTGAAATCATAATAACGCTCGTTGCCAGGCAGGGTGAAATAATCCAGGTAGGGGTAGGGCAGGTTGTCAGCATCAACAGTGTCCCAATCGTGATTTCCAAGGCTGGGGAAAAACCGGTTTGCCTGCGCTCCATCCCCATAAGTACCTTTATAGGGGTAGATGAAATCATGGAAGTATTGACCAACATTTTCGTCTACCGTCTCTGCAGCACCATCGTTGTAATTATTATCCCCGGTAGTAACGATAATCTCCGGATGCCAACTCTTTACCAGGTCAGCAACATCGCGCTCTGCATCACCTGCCTGGCCATAGTCACCAATAACCGCAAAGCGGTTGCTGGAGGCCTGCTCGACCTCGACTGCATGCTGTTCATCAACACCAGCCCCCGGAAGTTTAACCGCAGTTGGAATCACTCCATCTTGGCGATCTGCTACCTTCGGATCAACCAGCGAAGCCCCTCTTCCTGTAGAACCTGGCAGCATTCCAACAAGAAGACACGCGCTCAAAATAAATATATGTTTGGATTTCAACGCTGTTTTTAAAATTTCCCTCCTCTATTCATGCAGCAATTGGTACAGCCCGCCATCTTCGGCAACATAATACAATTCGCCGTGCTCATCTTCCCCAAACGATGTGATGCGGCTGCCTGTCTGAAATAATAACCGATTTTGCCAGGAGCCATCATGATCTGGATACAAACCCCAAATATTACCTGAGCCATAATCTCCATAGAAATAGATGCCGTTCAACTCCGGCAGCTGCTCTCCCCGGTAGACAGCCCCACCAATCACAGAATATCCCTGGTCGCGACCATATTCTGCCACCGGATCAGTCAGCCCGAAATCGTCAGCTGAGGCTGCCCCGAATGATTGCGAACCTTCGCGATAATTCCAACCAAAGTTGGCTCCTCCAGGGCTTCCAGCTGGTAAATAATCGATCTCCTCCCATGACCCCTGGCCAACATCACCGATGAAGAGGTCCCCTGTCAAGCGGTCAAATGAAAAGCGCCATGGGTTTCGCAATCCATAAACCCATACTTCGGGAGCACCTCCCCCACCAGCATATGGATTATCAGCCGGGATTCCATAACCACCTGCTTCGCTAACATCAATCCGCAGCAGCTTACCCAGGAGGGTATTTGTGTTTTGAGCATTGCCCAGCGGGTCGCCACCGCTGCCCCCATCCCCCAGGGCGATATAGAGATAGCCATCCGGCCCAAAAGCAAGCCCCCCACCATTGTGGTTCCCATAGGGTTGTTCGACAACCAGCAGTTTCAACTCTGAGGTTGGGTCGGCTTGACCTGGATCGTCTGAAACCTCAAAGCGTGCGATTACCGTGTCACCAATCAAATTTGTGTAGTTGACAAAGAAATATCCGTTTTCGGTATAGTTAGGGTGGAATGCAACCCCCAGCAAACCGCGCTCCCCGCAGCAGCTTACCTGCTCGCTGATATCGAGCAAAGGCTCATCCAAAAGCTCTCGTTCGTTGATCACCTGCACCTTCCCAGATGGCTCCAGAACAAATAGCCTGTCGGAGCCATCCTCAGCGCTGACCAATCCAATTGGGCTGCTAAAACCACTGATGATTTGCTGCCATTTGAATTGCCCGGGATCGGGGAACTGCTGGGGAGTTGGTTCCTCCATCGTAGGCGTAATTGTGGGAACGATAGTGGGCGTAATTACCGGGCGCGGGGTAGCTGTGCGCGTTGGTATCACCTGGGATGGTTCTGGCAGGAATGGCGTATCTGTTGGAGACTCTATACTTGGAGTACTTACAGGTTTTGATGCCGTTGAAACTGGGTCAGCTCTACCCCCGCAAGCTGTCAACATTACGATCCCCAAGAAGAATAGCGCGAAGAATCGACTCAAAGTACTCTCATTCTTCAGTTTGCTATTTAATTGTCTTCTGTGAATTCGGCATCCACGATTTCATCTTCATCAATCGGTGGTGGATCTTTCCATTCACCTGGAATTTCACCTGCTAAGACAGCCCTGTGTTCTTCAACGACGTGCTGTGGGCACAACTCAACAAAGATAAAGAGACCGAATCCTATGACGGCAGCATCATCTATTGGCCCGATGATCAAATCAGGCATAACCAGGTAGATCAGGGTCCCTATCGGAATCAATTTCAAGAAGGGATTCACACGACGATCGCGCAACAGCCGAAACACTAATTTGAAATGTTTAGAAATTCCGCTAAACACACCGCCTCCACCTGAATCTACCATTGAGCTTTTTCGCTTATTCGACATGGAAACCTCGCAAGACGCTATATGAGCCCAGGTTTGTGTAAATAATAGTCTACCAAACCATAATTACCCAAAAGTATTGCTGCCTACTGATAATCTGCTTTTCCAATACAATTATAGGTCAGGAATGATCAAGGCAATTAATAGTTCACTATTCATTAATCTCGAAGATTTCACCAGCGCCGTTCCCTTGAACCTCTGGAAAGTAAAGCTGGTAAGCACGGGCAGGTAGGACCCGGTATTCACCCGGCTGCAAGGTCACCATCTGGTAAACCAGTTCATATGTCCCGGGGGGTAATTGATTTGCAGCCCAGGAAATCCGATCGTCGTAAATTCGGGGTGATCCGAATTCCCACCAACCCCAACCCTTATCGAACAACTCGGATGGATCGTAGTGAGATTCTTGCGTGGTGTCCAAACTGATATCAATAATCTCTGCTCCAGCCGGGATATAATCCTCAACCATTAGATAATATGTGGTTTCAGGAATTGTGAGCGTCAAACGAACAGTAACCAGCTCGCCTTGCTCGGCTTGGTGGATAACCGGGCATTCTTCTTTCCAACAGTCGACATTAGAGGGGATATAGGACCTGCTGATATTGATTCCACGCTCCAATGGGGTTACCCCTTCGACCGCCCGATACACATTGAGATGGGTATTGTAATAAAGCCTTCCAAGGCCATCACCCCGTGAAATTATCAGGCTGTTCGGCTCACTTTGATAGAGATCGGATATCGGTATACTTGCCTCTACGGGTGTAAGCTGAGAACTGCCAACAGCCTCGCCAACAACCAGGGGCATCTCGTTGATGTCAGCGAAAAACTCAAATTCACCGCTCAATTCCCCGGTTCCCCGCACCACTTCCGCCAATGCAATTAATGCCCAGGCAGACTCGTAGGTAGAGGTCCAGGCCCCAGATGCACTGCGGTGGGCCATCAAATATCGCAGTCCATCAGCCACCAGGGGTGAGGCAGGATCGTGGTTGGCCAGGGCGTAAAGGACCACTGCCGTGGACTGCAGAGTGGTGCTCATATTCTGCCAGCTATCATCCTGGTTTTCCCAATGTGCTCCCGTCGCTGACCGCTGCGCACCAGCTTCTAAGCTCGAATAAAGTTGCTGTATGCGCTCATCACCCGGGGCTAAGGTCTCGAAGGTCAACGCCAATAAAGCCTGCGCCCAGGGATTCAGCCGCGCTCTGGCCTCAAATAGTCCTGACGCTCCAACCAGGTCCCCCTCTCCAGCCTCAGAGAGCACATACTGTACAAATGCTTGCCGGTCCAGCTGCCAGGTCTCAACCAGCATATCGACCGTCGGCTGAGCAGCGATCAAATAATCAACGGCCGATGAGATCACATCCGCCTCTACGTCGACCCCAGCATCGGATGCTCTGAGCAAACCATAAAGTGCATAAGCTGTAATAAATGGATCGCTCTGTTCTCCTTTCCACCAGCTCCAACCACCATCACGGTTTTGATGATTGACCAATTGCAGTATCGAATCTTCCAGTACTTTTTCCAGATTTGGCTGCATACCTGGCTCTTCTAATCCAAATTCCTGGATCACCCGGTAAGTTTCTAAGTTGGGTAGAAAACGTGAAACCGTCTGTTCCGTATTGGCAGAAGCTGTAAATTCGAGCGCTTCCAGTGCGCTCAGCATAGCTGCACCCAGGGTGGGAGCCATCTCCAACTGCAGCTCACCATTTTGCGGGTCAAACGAGCGCGGCAGGCTGACCACCTCCATGCGCTCTCCGCCTTCGTCCATGATACCGGATGTGCCAAAAGTCTGCGATGCGGTAAAACGCAGCACTGGTAAATCTCCCCATACAGGCCGGCTGGCATCCTGCAGTTCGCCGGCGTTAGCCGAAAATACCAGGTCAACGAGCTCGATATCTCCTACGGTGCCCCACCATTCGACGCGCTTCCTGCTGCCAGCTGGAATACGAACTTCCTGGAGTACAAGTTCGGGATCGTCCAGGGTGAACCCAACTTCCTGCAGGGAAACTTCCACCTGCAGGTCTTCATCCGTGTTGTTGTGAACCACTGCTGCCAGTAATGCGTGATCCCCTGCAACGAAGAAGCGCGGTGTAACGGGTCGCACCAGTAAATCTTTTGTGCTCAGTACTAAGTTGCTGTCCTGACCGACGCGCGTATCCTGGGTTACCCCGCGAGATTCCAATTGCCATGTGGTGATGTTATCCGGGAGAGACATTCGAACCTGGGCTTGACCATCAGCGCCAGTGACGATGTCGGCGTTCCAATATGCAGTGTCGAGGAACTCTTCACGAATTTGAACTGGTTGCTCAAACTCGCCTCCCCCACCACCGATACCTTCAGGACCAAAGGAAAATAAGCGGGAAGATCCTGCCAGGCTGAGGCTCGTATTTACTCCCAGCGGCTGTTCGCCGTAAAACGCGGAGACAATATCCGGCGAGTTATCATCCGCCAGCGCCAGGACAGCCAGGTCGACTACCGAGAGTGAAAATTCGCCTGCGACCGGATCCCCCGCAGAATCGGTCACCAACAGGTCCATGATCATTTCCCCACCGGGCTCCACCATGACCGGATCGCTGGTGAGGCTGACATTTAAGGTTTGTGCGATTGGTTCGACCGGTAATGACAGGTAACCCTGGCGGTAATCAGATGCGCCATCTTCATCGGGCTGGAGCAGAGTCACCGAAATGTACACATTTGGCGCTTCTTCATCACCCAGGTCAATAGGAACCTCGATCCCCGATCCGAGCACAGGCAGCACCTGATGCTCAAAGAGGGTTCCCCGTTCAATGGTCACCAATGCTTGCGCCCCATCGCCAAATGGATTGGGGACAAAAACCTGGGCTGTTTCACCAGGCTGGTAGGAATCCTTGTCCGCAGTTAATCGCAATCGCTGGTTGGGCAAGTTAGGCCATTCCACCTGGCCCGGACCACCAACCCATAATATGATCTCGGTGATTGCGTTTTCTCCCCCATTTCCAGTGCCTTTAACTTGCAGCTGGTATGTTCCCGGCTCAGGAGGGGTAAAGGCGATGCGGGCTTTTCCATCAGCTCCGGTCATTAAGTCCACGCTTCCGACTGGCGTATATGATGGCTCATAAACTGGGAATCCGCGCAAATCACCCGGTTGGGGATCAATGCGCTCCCACGCAACCTTGCTGTATTCAGCAGTTAAAGGCTGTTCCCCAGCCGTTTCCTGGTCCCAATCTACTACCTGGATATCAAAGCCTGTTTCACTTCCCACACGCCCTGACCACGCATCCGGTTTGACTCCAATATAAAATTGGGCAGGATTGACCAGTAGATCCGAACGTGCGCTGACCGGCACACCACTCTCATCAACAGCTGTGGCCTCGAGAGTGTAGCGGTAACGCTCATTTTCCGCTGGTAATCTCAATTCAACATCCAGAGAACCTGAAGAATCTGTGATGCCTTCTCCGCTGTCAACTTCTTCTCGAAATCCCAACGAGTAAAGTCCGGGCAGTCCGGAAAGCCAGCGTGTGTCCGCTTTACCTACCTGGTAGCCGGGCAAATGAAATCCTGCCGGTGTTCGAGTTAAGATCCATTGGATCGGCACATCCCCGGCCGGAGCCCAGAAGAAGTAGTTTGCGCTCATGCTGCCAGTGATACTCTCACCCGCTGATGTTTGATATTCCGGGAAAGATACCTGCAAATCGATCTCGGGTTTGCGGTATTCTGCAACCTGGAAAGCAAGGCTGGAAAAACTACCATCTTCGAGAATAAAGCGGTAGGTCCCCGGTTGAGAATCTTCAGGCAGCGTATAGAGGCCGTGAGCGGTCCCATATTCCGATAGAGGCAAGTCAAGGGTGACAATCTGCTCACCGAAGTCATTAACCAGGTTGAGGATCAGATTCGATTGCTCTGGCAGCTCATAACGTCCGTTATAAGTTTGACGCAGGACCACCCTGAAGTTAACCGATTGGCCAGGCCGGTAAATCGGCCGGTCGGTATAAATATATCCTTTGAGGTGTGGCGGAGAGTAATCAACTGGATAACCAAAACTACCGCCGTTCAATCCCTGCCCCCAGGTTGAAAGCGCTGCCGAGAAGTTATCGTCACCCACTTCCGCGAGAATTGCGTAGGATACACCGTAAATGTCGTCCATCTGGCGGACGGGGATATCTGAGTACAGCACTCCATCCTCATCAGTTTCACCTTGAGCCAGGATTTCGCCGTTTTCAGCAAACACGGCCACCGGGGTATTCCCAACAGGTGAACCATCCTCAAGGTTTATAGCCCATACCAAAACATCTGTTGCACTGAGCTTCAGCGTGGTATTGATATCACTGACGATCAGGAAATATGGTCCAGGATGAATATACTCGACACCTGTGGAAATCCTCAGTGAATAGATTCCCGGAGCAAGGGGACCTCCATCCAGGGAGAGTGGGATTTCTACCGGTGTACTTTGGTTTGGGGGGAGATCTAAGTTGCGCAGTAAAGTGAGTTCACGCTCAGGCCGGTAGGATTGGCGTAATAGGTAATCTTCAGGAGCCATTAATTCTTGAAAATCTTCAAGTGGTACTGTCCCCAGGGAGTAAGTCAGTTCATCTAAATTGGTCGCCTGGATCGTGATGTTGGACTGATCGGGGGTCAAAAATATCACCTCAGAGCCAGCAGTTACTGCTAAATTGGGGTCGAGAGGTTTTGTGCTAAATTCTAAGTTGAATTCCTGCCCGAGACGACCATTCCACTTATCCGATAAATTAGGTGAAATCGTTAACCTGTATGCGGTATCAGGGTCAAAAAAACCACCTAGCCAAAGTGTCCGACCGCTCTCATCCGTATTGGCTTGCAGATCGACAACAGGCGGATCGAAAGTGAAAAATTGGAGGATATTCCTGTATTTAATTGGTGAGTTGAATTCGATGGCAACACTGCTGAAAACATCTTTTTGACCTCGATTTTCCGGATCACTGGCCACCACCTCCAGTTCTGGAATGGTCTGGAAACTGGCCTGGTAGTCCGAACCAAGAGGCGTACCTCCAGCGGATAAAGCTTCTTCGCTGAGCTCAAATGAATAAAACTGATCGCGCTTTAACAAGTTGTTTGGCGTAAAAGTAAATGCAGTTGCACCTTCATTCCAACTAAAATCCCCTCGCACGCGGCGGTTATCAGCCTCTCTCATGGTGAACTCGTCAGTAATGCTTTCCGGATCCATTGGTTGGTCAAACGTGAGCTGCACGGGTGAATCCAGGTTCACATCCGTGGCACCATCTTCAGGTTCAATGGCCAGCAAATTGGGCTCAGCGGTTGTGAAAGACCAGGTGTGGCGAGTTTGAAGTGGAGTCCCGTCCAGACCAACCAGATCATCCTGAATTTGCACTGAATATTCGGTTCCACCTGCCAGGGAGGCTTGAGGAATAAACATATAAGTGCTCGTATTGAGCCACTCCCCTTGTCCTGACACCCTGGGGTCAAGAGAAAACGCCGCGGGCAAAGTTTCTGGAGCGACACCTAAAGGCACAACCGGCCGGTTAAAGCTCGCCACAATTGGAGCGCTGGGATCGACGCCCTTCGTCCCATGCTCGGGGACTGTTTGGGCAAGATCCAGATAGCCAACGGATTGAAAAACCAGGGAAATCGGTTCCACCAGCGACAAACCATTTACCGCCTGTGCATGGGTGTCAAATCCTATATCAATTTGCGTGGCTGGAGAAAGAGGCGTTTCCGGCGTAAAAACTAGAGTTGAGTCATCAATCCAGCTGAAGCTGCCGGAGAGACCAGAGAAGGCTGCCTCGACAGTAGAATGTTCCATTGCCTGGTTGAAATAAAAAATAACCGAATCTTCCAAAGCCAATTCTGAATTTGGGAATGGAGCGCTTTCAACCAGGTCTGGTGGGAGCGGGCGGGGTGTGGGTGTAGGTTCCGCGGGTAGTGTTGCCGTAGCCTGCTCAACAACTTCCAGCGAGGGGGAAGGAGAGGGGGTTCCAGTCTCCCCACTTGGGAATGAACACGCGGATGAGACCAAAACCAGGGTGAAAACCAAAAAGAATAACCAATGGTTTTTCATAGCAATTTGAACAATTTCAGCGGAACGATGAAAGAGAAGTCGCATGCGCATAACGCTCCTTAATGGAGACGGTTGGCAGCCAATCTAAGTTCCACAGTGGAGGATGATTATACTCGAGGCCGAACTTACCGTATTGGATTCTCCGCAAGAATGGTCCATTGCCTTTGCCCATTAGAATAACACCGCAATGTATTTTACTTCGCCAGGCCTTGCTCAAGATCAGCAAGGATATCTTGCTCATTCTCGATTCCAACTGAAAAACGCACCAATCCATCGCTGATGCCCATTTTATGCCTCTCCGCAGGCGGAACGCTGACATGCGTCATGCTGGCCGGATGCTGGATTAGACTGTCGACATTACCCAGGCTTACCCCCAGCGTGACCAGCTGCAGCCTATTCATCAGCCGTTCACCACCCTGCAAGCCATCCATTAATTCAAAAGAGACCATGCCCCCAAAAGCATGCATTTGCTGCTTGGCAATCTCGTGACCTGGATCACTTTCCAAACCAGGATAATTTACCCGTTCCACTGCAGGGTGATTTTGCAAGAATTGAGCCACTGCCAGGGCGTTCTCACAATGCCGCTGCAGCCGTAATTCAAAGGTCTTCAAGCCCAGATTTGCCAACCAAGTATCAAAGGGGCTGGGAGCTCCACCCAACGTTTTCATGATTAAAGGTATTTGCTGTTTCATGAAGTCTAGATGCGTGCTGATCACCAAGCCGCCAATAATTACCCCATGACCGGAGAGATACTTGGTTGCAGAATGAACCACCACATCTGCACCCAGGCTTAATGGTCGCTGGCAGTAAGGAGTAGCAAAGGTATTATCAACCACCAACCAGCAGCCATACTGGTGGGCGAGATCCGCCACTTCGACCAGGTTTACCACCAGCATCATCGGATTCGCGGGAGTCTCTGCATAAACCAGGGTCGCCTGTGGATTAGCCTTCAGCGCTGCTTCCCATCCAGCAGCAGAGGTGTCTTTAACCCAAACCACATCGATTCCCATGCGCGGTGCAATTTTGCTGAGAAAGTTGAAGGCGTTGCTATACAACGATTCCTGCACGATGATCGTCTCACCAGCCTTCACCCGGGCTAAAATCGCAGAAGAAATGGCGGACATACCCGAGGCAAACGCCTTTCCCGCAACCAGGTCATCCACCTGAGCCCCCTTTTGCACATCAAGCAGGTCGATAGCCTCCAGGCGAGCAACCTTGAGGGCAAAATGATCCGCATTGGGGTTGCCTGCGCGGGTATACGTGTAGCCCTCCATGGAACCGTCATAGATAGCAACCCCGGTTGCATGATCTGGGAAACTGAACAAGGATGTTTGGTAAATGGGCATTACATGCGCCCGGTGAGGATAATCCCCTTCGGCAAAATGGTTAACTAATGTGCCCAAGCCAAAATTTTTCGAGTTTTTACCCATGCTTTGCTCCTGTATATCGAATCTGTAAGTCTCACGTTCGTCTAATTATAAATCAGGGCTTTTTGGTACAATAAAAAACCATAAAAACATGGAACCTGGTCCTCCAATAGCACGTTTTAATGTTCATATGAGAAATATATCAACTGCCACTCCACCAGTTACACGCCCGATTGACCTGATTCCTCAAATTGTGGCTGCCATTATTGGAGGATTTATTATCTTCAGCGTGCTGATCGTGGCAGTGGTGATCGGCTACAACATTTCCTTCTCTGGCATGGTTTACCCTGGAGTTGCTGTCGCTGGTGTTGACATCTCAGGATTGGAGCCATCAGAAGCCGCACAAAGGTTGGAGACCGAATTAGATTTTCCCAGTCAGGGCAAAATCCTATTTCGCGATGGGGAAAAGATCTGGCTGTCTTCCCCCGCTGAAGTTGGTTTCTTCTTGAACCCGCAGGCGTCCGCCGCAGCGGCATACCAATATGGGCGCACTGGAGATCCATTAAGTCGCCTGATTGACCTGTTTACGTCGTGGTATTTGGGTACGACACTACCGCCCATGTACGTTTTTGATGAAAACGCAGCCCAAGCTTATCTCGAGGGCATTGCCGCCCAAACTGACATGCAAAAGGTAGAGGCTGCGCTCAGCGTCGATGGCGTGCAGGTTGTAGTTCATCCCAGCCAGAAAGGCAGGCATCTAAATATCCCGGAAACTTTGGCGAATCTGCATTTGCAGCTGCAAACGATGCAGGATAGCGAAGTTCAGTTGGTACTGGAAGAAGAAATACCACTGATCGTAAATGTCGAAGAACAGGCAGAAATCGCTCAACAGATTCTCAGCCAACCTTTGAAATTATCAATCCCAGATCCACTTGAGGGTGATCCAGGTGCCTGGACATTCGAAAAAGATTATCTCGCCCAACTGATCACGATTGAACAGGTTAGCGCTCCTGAAGGCGAGAGCTACCAGGTTGGGGTAGAGACAGCAGGATTGACATCCTTCCTGGAGGGCATCGCGCCCCAGTTGGCTGTTGAGCAAAAGAATGCCCGCATGATGTTCAACGATGACACCCGCAAGCTGGAGGTGATCGAACCGGGTGTCATTGGTCGCTCACTGGACATCTCGGATTCCATCACCGCGATTAACGAGAAGCTCATGGCTGGCGAACATGACATCGCGCTGGTCATTGATAAGAACAAACCAGAAGTTGGCGATGATGCCACCGCTAAACAGCTGGGGATTACTGAGCTGGTCAGTTCCCATACCTCGTATTTTTACGGCTCCAGCGCAGCCCGCATCCAGAACATAACCACTTCCGCTGCTCAATACCATGGCATCTTGATTCCCCCTGGGGCAACCTTTTCAATGGGGGATGCGCTGGGTGATGTCAGCCTGGATAACGGTTACGCGGAAGCGCTGATTATCTATGGCGACCGCACCATAGAAGGCGTTGGCGGCGGGGTCTGCCAGGTCAGCACGACCCTTTTCCGAACAGTGTTTTTCGGCGGCTACCCGGTCAACGAACGTTATCCGCATGCCTACCGGGTGGGTTATTATGAGCTCAAAGCCGACGGGGGATACAACACCAGTTTAGCTGGCTTAGATGCCACGGTATATACACCCCTGGTTGATTTTAAATTCACCAACGACTCGCAGAATTGGCTGCTCATGGAAACCTATGTCAACCAGGCTGCCCGCACGCTGACCTGGAAATTTTATTCCACCTCCGATGGTCGCTCAGTTGATTGGCACACGTCCGGTTTGAACAACAAGGTAGATCCACCCGATCCAAACTATATAGAGAATCCAGAGCTCAAGAAAGGTGAAGTGGTCAAGGTGGATTGGGCTGTAGAAGGTGCAGATGTAACCATCAACCGCACCGTCACACGCGATGGTGAAACGTTAATTGAGGATGTATTTACCACCCACTACGTGCCCTGGCGAGAGGTCTGGGAGTATGGCCCGGGCACAAAAAACATGCCTCCAAAAGAAAGTAATAAAAATGACGGGTAAAATAAACCCCAAAGCAATGTTTCCAAGAGGAGAGCACCATGGTCAGTCAGGAACTATTGGATATACTTCGCTGTCCTAACTGTGTTAGGGAAACTGAAGGCCTGCTCGAGTATTACAAAGAAACCTGGTTGATCTGCCAGGATTGCGATCGCAAATATCCCATTCGCGATGATATACCGGTGATGTTGATCGATGAGGGAGATAAGTGGATTGCAACGGCAAAGGAAGATTTGCCCATCCCACCTCCTGAATAGCGGATAATGAGCAAGCTCGAGATTCCGGCAATTGCCTCCGAGTTTGCCAGCGGTTCAGATAAACGCGCTGATAAAGCTGCACGGGAACTGGCCGCGCTTGGTTCATTCAACCCGCAAGTTTACAAGCAGCTGCTTGCAGATCGACGAGTAGATGTCCGTTGGTGGGCTGTGCGCTCTCTTGCAGAGATCGAATCCCCCGAAGCAACACACCTGCTCATACATTCCCTGGATGATTCAGACACTTCGGTACGCCAGTGTGCCGCCCTGGCTCTCCAGCAGCAGCCGGATCCTCAAGCCATCCCGGCTCTGAGTCAGCTGCTCAGTTCTTCTGATCAACTGCTGGGTCGCTTAGCCGGTGAGGCTCTCATTGCGGCCGGGAGTGAGGCTGTGCCTGCATTGCTTGATATGATGCAGGATAGCCCCCAAAAAGCTCGCATCGAAGCTGCGCGCTGCTTAGCCTTGATCGGCGACACCCGTGCTATTCCGGAGCTGTTCAAAGCCCTGGACGGAGAGTCCGCATTAATGGAGCACTGGGCCGGGGAGGGTTTAGAGAAAATGGGCGTTGGTATGGTTTTCTACTCGCCTTGAGCCAGCCCATTTACTGCCTGTAAATTGCCCAACCTAACCAGATCGCGATCATCACCAAGCCAATCCCAAAACGCACCAGGAAAGATAATCCCCAACCCAAGGCCAGGCCTTTCGTAGCCCGCCAGGCGCCGCGCCATTCACGTACCCGCAGCAGTTCCAGCAGGAAGATAACGAGAGGAATAGCGATCAAGCCACCGATGGGAGGGAAGAGCACTGTTCCCACTATACCCGCAATTAATGCGACAATGATCGTCAACCAGGAGGCGCCCCCCTGGCGCGCGCCAGCGCCCATCAAGACATTATCGGCGCTTATTCCAGCAATCATCCCAACAGTAATGATGACCAGCACGATGATCCCCAGGGTATCAAATCCTGCCACAAACCCGTAGAGCAGTGCTGCCACCCAGATGACTGTGATGCCTGGGAAAATGGGGATGATCAAAAGGACCAATCCCAACAGCATGATGATCAGGGTGAACCAAAACGCGACGACCTCTACCCAGGGGGGCAATTTATCCCTCGGCTTCGATCAGTTCTATCCCGCCCATCCAGGTTTGGAGGACAGGTGGAACCACCACCGAGCCATCTGCTTGCTGGTAGTTTTCCAGCACCGCGATCATGGTGCGCGGCATGCCTAACCCTGACCCGTTCAGAGTGTGTACAAAGCGGTTCCTGCCGCCCTCTTCCGGTCGATAGCGGATATTGGCCCGCCTGGCCTGGAAATCACCCACGTTCGAAATCGAAGAGACTTCCAACCACTCCTCGCAGCCGGGTGCCCATACTTCAATATCGTAAGTGATGCGAGCGCCAAATCCCAGGTCTCCTGTACAAAGCTGGTTAACGCGGTAAGTTAAATCCAGGTCAGCACATACCTGCTCTGCATCCGCAACCATTTTTTTGAATTCTGCACGCGAATCATCTGGTTTGCAGTATTTGTACATTTCCACCTTATCGAACTGGTGACCGCGCTTGATACCGCGCACATCCCTGCCAGCGCTCATTTTTTCTCTACGGAAGCAGGGCGTATAAGCCGTGTAATGCATCGGCAGCTGGGTTTCTTCCAGGATTTCTTCCATGTGCAGCCCGGTCAATGGAACTTCTGCAGTGGGTACCATCCACAAGTCTTCTTCATGATCCCGGTAGAGATTGCCTGCAAATTTGGGCAGCTGGCCCGCACCAAAAAGCACGTCACTTTTCACCATGAATGGGGTGTATTTTTCTGTATAGCCCTGCCGGATATGCACATCCAGCATCCAGGCGATCAATGCGCGCTGCAGTCGGGCTCCCGCTCCACTGAGCACATAGAAGCGTGAACCAGTGACTTTCACGCCCTGCTCAAAGTTTATGATCCCCAGGGCAGGTCCCAAATCCCAGTGCGGCTGAGGGGTGAAATCATATTCAGGCAGCTGACCGACCGTCTTGATGATCACGTTTTCGCTTTCATCAATTCCCAGCGGAACATCCGGGTCTGGGATATTGGGAATCTCCGCCATCAGGGAGTCAAGCTGACCCTCAACCTGGCGTAGATTCTGGTCCAGCGCGTCGATCTGCTCACCGACCGCGCGCATCTGGTCAATTTTCTCCTGCCGCGCGGTCTGATCTTTCATCTTGCCGATCTCTTTCGAGACCGTGTTGCGCTCAGCCTTGAGGCTCTCGACCTGGTGGACCAGTGCCCGGCGTTCTACGTCCAATTTGAGGATCTGGTCAACCGGTTCAGGATCCGATTGCCGTTTGCGCAAAGCCTCGCGAACTATATCTGGATTTTCTCGAATAATATTGATGTCTAACACAGCTGCACCTCCGTTTTAATCATCTGCCAGGAGAATAGATAAGCCCCCTCGTATTGCAGGACGAGGGGGCGCTCGTGGTGCCACCTGCTTTTGCCGCTCATGGCGGCCTCAAAAACGCGCTAACGGGCGAACCCGGCTCCCTTACGATCAAATCCCTGCGGGAGCGATCGACCAAATCCGGTCGATGGAGTGGATTTCATCGCTTTATCTGCTGCCTCGCACCGACCGGCAGCTCTCTGAATGAAATTGCGATTACTTGGCTCCATGCTGATCTTTTCAGACTATGTGGAGGCATTATACCCGAGGTTCAGGTCGCGTCAACCCCAGCCCAAAATACTTTCTTATCGAAATCTCGTCCACCCCTTTACTCTTTCTCCCGCAAATGGGGGAACAGGATCACCTCGCGGATGTTCGGCGTATCGGTTAGCAGCATGGTTAAACGGTCAACTCCCATCCCAAAGCCGCCATTAGGGGGCATCCCGTAGCGCATTGCCCGCAGGTAATCCTCGTCCATGGGATGCCGCTCCTCGTCATCGCTGGCATAGTCACGCCCCATCTCCTGGAAACGAGCTTCTTGATCGAGCGGGTCGTTGATCTCGGAAAAGGCATTGCAAATTTCCATTCCCGCAATAAAGGCTTCAAAGCGCTCCACCGTATGTGGATCCCCGGGTTTGCTCTTCGTCAGTGGGGAAATATCGCGCGGATAATCATAAACAAAAGTGGGCTGGATCAAATTTGGCTCGAGGAAATTGCCAATTAGAGAATCAATCAGTTTCCCGCGTGTCGATTTTGGATCAGGCTGCAGGTCTTTTGCACGCATCGCCTCCGCCAGGCTCTCAGCAGTTGAATGCGCCTCAATATCGATCCCGGCCATCTCGTGCAAACCCTCACTGAGTTTCATCCGCGTCCATGGAGTTTCAAGGTTGATTTCAAGCCCCTGGTAGGAGATGCTCCGGCTCCCGACAACCTGGTCGGCGACGTAGGCGATCATCTGCTCTGTCAGCTCCATCACCTGGTGATAATCGGCATAAGCCATGTAGAATTCCAGCATGGTAAATTCTGGATTATGGGTGCGGTCGACTCCTTCATTGCGGAAATCGCGACCAATCTCATAAACCCGTTCCAGGTTCCCAACCAGTAATCGCTTAAGATACAGCTCAAAGGAAATCCTCAGGTACAGGTCTTGCTTGAGCTGGTTGTGGTAGGTTACAAAGGGACGCGCCGCTGCACCGCCATAAATCGGCTGCAGGATCGGGGTTTCGACCTCCAGGAAATCTTTGCTGTCCAGGAAATCTCGCAGGCTGCGGATCACGGCTGCCCTGGAACGAAAAATTTGCCTTATATCAGGATTAACTGCCAGGTCAGCATAACGCTGCCGGTAGCGGACTTCTGGCTCAGCCAGTGTGGCATGCTGCACCAGCTCGCCTTCTACCTCTACATCCTTGGCGGCCGGCAGGGGTGTGATCGCTTTCGCCAGCATTTGGTAGTCAGATACTCGCAAGGTGATCTCGCCAGTCCGGGTCCGGAACATTTCACCGCTCGCCTGGATGAAATCTCCCAGATCAAAAGAGCGATTGAAAAACTCGAATTTTTCCTGGCCGAGGTCATCCAGCCTGAAAAAGAGCTGTACTCGCCCGGTGCCGTCTTCAATATGCGCGAAGGTGATTTTCCCCATTGCGCGCAGGGAGCGAATCCGTCCGACCAGGGTCGCCTGGATGACTTCATCTTTTCCAGATGACTCACTGGTTTCAAACTCCTGGATTGCCGCTTGTGTGTAATGCGATCGTTCTGAGTGTGCCGGGTAAGGATCGATTCCCAGCTCATGCATTTGATCAGCCTTCTCCAAGCGCACTTTTTCTAAATTCGAGTATTCTCTTGCCATCTGTATGCTCCCTGTTCAAACAAAAAACCCCGCGCTATTGATCTGCGCGGGGCATGTAATCACGTTGCCCAAAGTTACTCCACCTTGACAATTTTAATTTCGAAAGCACCCCCCGGTGCTTCAACCTGGACTTTGTCACCAGCTTTATGGCTGATCAGCGCCATGCCAAGTGGAGATTCATTTGAAATCCGTCCTTCACGCGGGTTGGCTTCAGCCCGGCCAACCAGGGTGTAAACCTCTGGTGCAGCACGACCTTCCTTGATTGTGACCGTTGCGCCCACATCAACCACTTCTCTTTTGCCGGAATTCTCGATCACGCGCGCGGTGGCCAGCAGCATTTCCAATTCCTGGATACGGCCTTCCACGAAAGCCTGCTCGTTCTTGGCAGCTTCGTATTCCGCATCCAGGTCAACACCCATATCGCCGCCGTCTTCCATGGCTTCCCTTAAACGTGCCGCGACTTCCTGGCGTTTGACTGTTTTCAATTGTTCTAACTCATCCTGCAATTTTTGGTGACCCGAGGGGGTCAAAAAAGAAGGTGGCATTTTTTCACCATTGAACGTTCAGAGAGATATGCTTCTAATCCCCAGTAACATACGGGTAATTCCTGGTTCGACTTATGAAAAGGAGATGCGGCGTCCTGGAAGTGCATATCTGCGCTTCCACCGCCGCGCACGGATTTTAACCCAATCCCCCTTGAATTGCAAGTGAGCAAACAAAAACGTATGTTCTAGGGAAAATACCAGATATTGAGTCCGCGAGTTGGCTCCCAATATGCCTGGACAGCCTCACGCATCTGGCCCAAGCTGCCCCAAAAGGTGCTGATCTGTGAGTCATGAGCCGCGATTGACGCCTGCCAGGTCTCCAAACCTCTTTCCGAAATTGGATACTGATTGTGGAGCATCTCTCTTTCAAGATCAATTTGCGGTTCATTCATGTCCACCAAATAGGGGAAATCTGCAAAGTAACTGACGGGACGCCCCAACGCCTCGACGGCGGCCCTCACCAGGCGATGGTCGACATGGCCTCCCAATGCCAGCGGGCTGACAATTTCACTATCCGGAGGTATGCTTTCTTCCAGTTCCACCTTCAGGGTCTCGATTAATGGGGCTTCCACATCTCGTAAATCAGCAGTCAAATCAGCATCAGACTCGCAAATCGGCGAGCCATCCACAGGAGACCGGCGGTAGATAACATCAGGTATCGTGAGATTAATTACCCTGGCACCCAATATCTGGCAGGATCGCCGATTCTCACCTCGTCGTACCGAAACTGCTTCTTGCCCGGTTTCCCAGCGGTCGTGTAAACTTTGCGCGTAATCTGAAATTGGCCCTGCTGGTGGCTCTCCGGCACAAACCGTTATGACAGAAACCTGGTCCCCTTTTTGTGCTTGTTCCCAGATTAATCCCCCACAGGAAAATGCAGCGTCGTCGAAGTGTGGGGACAGATAAATCCGTTTCATAACATTCATTCCTCCCGGCAACCAGTGAATTGTACCGAATATCTGACCGCCTTGCCACTACTGCCTGCCGGTGTTATCATCTTAGAAGTCTGTGAAGCGCATTTATGTTTTCAAACCTATTCGCTAATAACCGTCTGCGCTTAGTATTCGCCGCTATCATCCTGGCGACATTACCCTGTTATTGCTTGGGACTCATAGCAGTAACACTCGCCCCGGAGCGGAGTGTGATGCCAACAGCAACTCCCACCCAGACAGCTATCGCTACCTCCACCCTGCCACCGACCTTAACTGCAATTCCAACCTTCCCCGAAACAAACACACCTACCCAAACGATGAGCCCAACTCCGACAGCGACTGCAACCAGGGCGCCCACATTAACCGCAACGCAACCAGCAACTGCCACTGAGACGGCTCAGCCCAGCCCAACAATCACGGATACCCCTTCACCATCCAATACCGCAACTGAAACTCTCGCCCCTACATCGACCACTACACTAAGCCCATCTCCTTCCATAACACCTACTGAGCAGGAAACAATCACTCCTACATTGACCGCTACCGAAACTCCCGCTCCCACGGAGACGCCGTAATTATTCAATAGGATACTATGACTGAACTTCTCCCTTTGCTTGAAACCCTTTGCACTGCTCCCGGTCTTTCTGGTCATGAATCACCGGTCCGGGAGATTCTTGAAGAAACCTGGAGACCGATCACAGATGACCTTAGTGTCAGCCGCCTTGGAAGCCTGCACGGGCTTAAACGCGGGTCTGCTGCTGAACCTCGTCCATCGATCCTCATTGCAACCCACATGGATGCGATCGGCTTAATGGTTACCGGGATCGTGAATGGCTTGCTGAGGGTAACCGAAATTGGCGGCTTGGATGCCCGGGTATTGCCGGGCCAGCTGGTCACCGTGCACGGCAGGCAGGAATTGCCCGGGATAATCGTCCAGCCCCCCGCCCATTTGCTGCCCGCAGACGCCAGAGCGGTCCAGTTCCCATAAAATACCTGCTCGTTGATATAGGATTAAGGCCGCGGCAGGTCAATCAGCAGGTGCGGACTGGTGATCTGATCTCATTCGCACAAGAGCCCATCCAAATGGCGGGAGATACGCTGGTTGGGAGGTCCCTGGATAATCGAGCTTCCGTCGCCGCGCTGACCCTCTGCCTTCAGGAGCTTCAAACCCGGATACATGCATGGGACGTCTGGGCGGTTGCCACCACACAAGAAGAGGAAACTATGGGTGGTGCCAGGACATCCGCTTTCCAGCTGCGTCCCGAATTAGCGGTTGCCGTTGATGTCACCTGGGGAAAAAGCCCGGGTTCTGCGGATCATCTGACATTTCCCCTGGGGAAGGGTCTAACACTGGGGTGGGGTCCCAATATTCACCCGGGTCTGCACCAATCCATAAAAAAGACCGCTGAAGATATTGAGGTTCCATTTGCTGTAGAAGCGATGCCGCGCCACTCTGGAACTGACGCATTTGCCATCCAGGTGGCAGCGCAGGGCATCCCTACCATGGTGGTCAGCATTCCACTGCGTTATATGCACACCCCTGTGGAGGTGGTGGCATTAAAAGACATCCGGCGCACAGCTCGCCTGCTGGCAGAATTTATCACTCGATTAGAAATCGACTACATGGAAAAATTATCATTGGAGGAGTCATCATGAGTACCGACTCGATCTCAAAGGATGCTGCCCCAAGGATAAGATCTGCTCAAATCAGGCTCCTGGAAAAACTGTGCAACGCCTGCGCTGTCTCGGGTGATGAGAGTGAAGTCCGCTCGATCGTGTTGGATGAAATCCGCCCGCATGCAGATCAAGTTGAAGTTGATGCCCTAGGAAATATACTTGCCACCAAGCTCGGAAAATCATCACCAAGAAAGAATCGCTTGCGTGTAATGCTTGCAGCACACATGGATGAGATAGGCTTTATGCTCATCAATCGTGAAGAAGGTGGTATATACCGCTTCGATACCGTCGGTGGCATCGACATTCGCCAGCTGGTTGGCAAGACGGTATGGGTTGGTCAAGACCACGTACCGGGCGTGATCGGAGCCAAACCCATCCACCTCACCACGAGCAATGAACGCAAAAACACTATCTCACTTGACGCCCTGCGCATTGACATTGGCTTGGAAGGAAATCCAAAGGTCAAAGTCGGGGACCGGGCTACCTTCGCTACAAAGTTCTCCCGAACCGGGCCGAGCCTGCGGGCAAAAGCATTGGATGATCGCCTGGGAGTCGCCACGTTGATCGAATTATTGAAGCACGCTCCTGATAATATTGACTTGCTGGCAGCCTTTACAGTCCAGGAAGAGGTTGGTTTGCGGGGCGCGCAGGTTGCGGCTTATTCATTCGACCCAGATCTGGGAATCGCTCTCGATTCAACCCCGGCTATCGATCTTCCAGATTGGGAACAGGAATCTGACCAGGATGAAAATACCTTTTACAACACCAGGCTTGATGGAGGACCAGCAATCTACTTGGCGGATAGCGCTACACTGGCCGATCCGAGACTGATCCGCCACTTTGCTGGTACCGCAGAAAAAGCACGCATCCCCTTCCAATTCCGGCAGCCCGGTGGCGGCGGCACCGATGCAGGCGCGATCCACCGCTCTCGCGCTGGCGTACCCAGCATTTCGGTATCTGTGCCTGCAAGGTATCTCCACACAGCTGCTGGCATTGCTCGCCTCTCTGACTGGAGAAATACTCTCGCGCTGCTCCATGCCGCATTGTCCAATATGAAACCCAGTTTGCTATCCAACCCACGATGAAATCCGTCTTGGCAAAGCTTCACTTATCAATTATGGGAACAACACCGGAGTAACGATGAAATCCTTGATCCAAGAACTTGTTGAAACCAATGGCCCATCTGGATATGAAAGCCTGGTCCGCGATCTGATCCAGTCCAAAGTTGAAACCCTGGCAGATGAGGTGTTTGTCGATGCGCTCGGAAACCTGATCGCTTCTGTAGGAGAGGTAAAATCTGGTGGAAAAAAGATCATGTTGGCCGCTCACATGGATGAGATCGGAATTATCGCTACCCACATCGATGAGCTTGGTTTTATCCGTTTCACAACCATTGGTGGGGTCCGACGCCAGACCTGTGTTGGTGGGCGGGTTCGCTTTCTCAATGGAACCCAGGGCGTGATCAGCTATGAAGACCTCGGTGATATAAACAAACTGCCAACCTTCAACCAGATGTATATTGATGTTGGAGCCAGCCGCCGGGAGGAGTGCCCGGTGCGCGTGGGAGATGTGGCCTCCTTCGACCGACCATTTTCTTCCTATGGTGATCGCCTGGTATCCAAGGCTATGGATGATCGCATCGGTGCTGCAGTGCTCATCGAGACCCTGCGCCTTCTCAAAAAGACGCCAAACCAGGTCTTCTTTGTATTCAGCGTTCAGGAGGAAGTAGGCCTGCGGGGGGGGGCAACAACTGCTGCTTATGGGCTCGATCCTGATGTGGGCATCGCAATTGATGTCACCCGCTCCGGCGACACCCCAAAGGGCGTAAAAATGGATGTCTCGCTGGGAGCAGGCCCGGCTGTGAAAGTGCGTGACAGCGGCATGCTTTCCGATCCACGGGTTGTCAGCTGGATGGTGGAGACAGCTGAAAAAAAGAAGCTCCCATACCAGATGGAAGTCCTCGAAGCTGGCACCACCGATGCGCGCGCCATCCAGCTCACCAGGGCTGGTGTGCCTGCCGGTTGTATCTCGATCCCCTGCAGGTATGTCCACGCACCTTCAGAGATGGTTGACTATAATGATGTTCAGAATGCTGTCAAACTGCTGCTCGCCCTTCTCCAACAAAGTGTGAAACTGGATTAGATAAACGAAAAATCCGAGAAAGTTGATTTTCCGATGAAGACATATTTCACAAGTTTACTAATTCTGCTGATCCTTATGGTCGGATGTACTGGACTGCCGGGTCAAGAATCAGATTCCACTCCTGAACCCTCACCGACACCTACAAACAGCATTCTACCCACACTGGAAAACACTCAATCTGCACCCGGTGTCACAACATTGCGCCTGTGGGTGCCCCCAGAGTTTGATCCTGCCAGCGAAACCCCGGCTGGAGACTTGCTCCAAGAGCGCATAGATCAATATACTGCTCAAAGATCGGATATTCGCATTGAGACCCGGGTCAAGGCCTCCAGCGGCAGTGGAGGTTTGCTCGATTCATTGAGTTCGGCGAACGCCGCGGCTCCCCTGGTTATACCGGACCTGGTGCTGCTGCCCCGCTCCAGCCTGGAGATCGCTGCGCTGAAGGGTTTGCTTTTCCCATATGATGGCTTAACCGAGTCTCTCGATGACGGTGATTGGTTTCCCTTCGCCCTAGAATTAGGCCAGATTCAAACCAGCACTTTCGGATTGCCTTTCGCGGGCAATGCATTGGTCTCTTTATACCGTCCCTCAGAGATTGAATCCCCAGCCACAGACTGGGCCTCAGCGCTCGAAGCAGGTCAGCCGATCGCCTTCCCTGCAGCGGAAGAGGCAGCACATTTCCCTCTTGCTGAATATCTTTCTACAGGTGCGCCAGTCCAGGATGCTGATGGGCGACCATTCCTGGATAGTGCCGCATTAATCGATGTGCTTAGTTTCTTTCAAGAGGCTGAATCTGCAGGGGTGATGCCATTCTGGTTAACCCAGTTCACCGATGACGAACAATCCTGGGAGGCTTATACCGAAAACCAGGTCAATACAACTGTAACCTGGATCAACCGCTACCTCAGCACCCTCTCCGGAGACACTGTGGCTGCGCCAATCATCACGCAAGATGGGACCCCGTTCACCCTGGCCACTGGATGGGCATGGGCACTTTCCAATCCCCAAACTGAACGCCACGCACTGAGCGTCGATTTAGCAGAATATCTGACTGCTGGGGAGTTTCTCTCGACGTGGAGCGAGACGGCCGGCTACCTTCCCACACGTGCAGCTGCCCTCGAAGGCTGGTCCAATATCGCTTTACGCAACCTGGTTAGCAGGGTAGTCGAATCTTCACGTTTGATCCCTCCTAACGAGGTCATGGCTGCGGTCAGTCCCGCGCTGAGCCAGGCTACTGTTGACATTTTAAAACGACAATCTACGCCATCCCGTGGGGCAATCGAGGCCATTGAAAGCCTTGAAAATCAATAATATTCCACAATAATTACTAAGCAAACTATTAACTTCCGCACCCGATAACCACTGGGAGGCCTGGTTGACGAATAAGATGGGCAGTGTTATTATGCGGTCCGGAGACATTTTGTATGCAGGACGACAAACTCCCCCCAGAGCTCCAGGATTCTTCCGAGCAGCTCTTTCCAACAAGAGAAAATAACGAACCCGGTGCGGCCCCCCAGGAAGAGCCAAAGGTAGAATCTTCCCAAGAGAGCCGCCTTTTCATGATCCTGGGTGGTTTATCACGCCTCGGCATCGCTGATTCGGTATTGCGGATCGGCACCCACATACTTTTTATTGCCCTTGCATTACTCGTTGTTTGGGTTATGAGAGCCTATTACTTGCGTTCCCAAGAACCCGAACCAGCGCCGCCAGCTGCCCAGGCAGCTATCCTGCCCACTTCGACACCAACTTTCGAATTACCCGATTTACCACCACTTTCCATCGACGAAGCCATCTACCAGGTTGGAATTCCTCGTTTGGCACAGGTACATACCACGATTCCCACTCGCCCCAGGACAGAAGTTGTCACCTACATGGTCAAATCGGGGGATACAGTGTTTGGCATCGCGGAGCAATTTGGCATAAAGCCCGAAACGGTCCTTTGGGGGAACTACCTCATCCTGACAGATAATCCCCATGCCTTATCGGAAGGTCAGGAACTCAACATTCTGCCATTGGATGGCACCTATCACCGCTGGTCAGCTGGTGAAGGTCTGAATGGGGTTGCCCAAGGATACAGCGTAACTCCAGAAGAGATCATCAGCTGGGAGGGGAATAATTTAAACCTTGAGACGCTGGGTGATTTTGCAAATCCTAATATCGAGCCGGGAACATTTTTAGTGGTACCTGGCGGCTCCCGGCAGTATGTCACCTGGAGCGCACCCCAAATTACCCGCTCAAATCCCGGGGTGGCAAAATATATCGGTCCCGGAGCCTGCGGCACTATCATGGACGGGGCAGTTGGCACAGGTGCATTCATTTGGCCCAGTGCAGCCCATTTCATCTCGGGCTATGATTACTCGCCCTCCACAAATCACTTCGCCATCGACATCGATGGCGACCTGGGTGAACCCATGTGGGCCTCAGATAGCGGCGTGGTGGTCTATGCGGGTTGGAATAATTTCGGTTATGGGAACATGGTGGTTATCGATCATGGCAATGGCTGGCAGACAGCTTACGCGCACATGCAGGTGTTCACCGTGGGCTGCGGCCAGAGCGTTTTTCAGGGTACACCGATCGGCACAATCGGCAGCACGGGCAAATCCAGTGGGCCTCACATCCACTACGAGATGCTGCATAACAACTACGGAAAAGTAAATCCCTGGGACTTCCTGCCTTAGAGAATCTACAACTTTCATTTATCAAAAAGAGACTGCCGCATTCCTACTGGCAGGTTCTTCTACAATCCCCTATTTTGCAGATTAAAGTTCGGCTGCCAGGAAGGGCACCAGCATTTCATCCGGTGACAAACCACCGTGCCTGCCCAGCAGGTGATCTGCTTTCGGAGACCACCACAGGTAGGCTTCTTCGCGGGCGATCACGATTAAATCTCCCAGGCGATCATACAGGCCGGGGTGAGGTTCACCAGGACCAAACAAACCACATTCGACTGCGTAGGATGGATCCAGGAACATAAATTGGTTGGGCCAGGTTCGTTCAATATACTCCCTTACAGCTTCACTCTGTCCAGGGCGTGGGAAGAGGGAAACCAGGCGGTTTTCCCCCGTTGGCATAATATGCAAGCGGCGCACCAGGTTTGGATGGTTGCTCAAATCGTAGTGCGCATCCGGTTGGCTATTAATCTGGCCATGATCAGCTAACAGAACCAGCAAGGTGTCTTTCCTGGCTGAGGGACTCAGCTGGCTTAGAAACAGATCCTGGAATGTTGAAGAGAAATGAGAGAGTTCACTGAACGTCCGCTCATCACCTGGCCCGTAATTGTGGGACATATAATCCATTTCACCCCAATAGATCCAGATGTATTTTCTTTGATCGGGATGCTCTTCCAGCACACTTCTTGCATTCACCCATAGATCTGATTGTGTGCGGAATGGCTGCCGCTTCACATTTTGCATGATCATCCGAGACAATCCAGAACCTATGATGCTGTGATCCTGGTACCCATAAACCCGGATCCCGTGTGTGGATAGATGCGATCCAAGCGTGGTTGGCTTGATAAATGTTTCTGGCTCAAAACCAGCGCGGGCCAGGCTTCCGGCCTGCCCTTTGAAGCTCATTGGCGAGTGGAGGATCGAATTTATCACCATGCCGTATTCCTTGAGCCACATTTCGTAGCCAACGATGCCATGTTCGGCCGCACCGCTCCCCGTCCAAAGGCTTGTTAGAGCAGCGGCAGTCGTGCTGGGCGTGATCGATGTCAGGGGAGCAAACACACCGCGCTGGATCAATTCACTCCACACCGGCAGCAATCCAGCCTCTACCCATTGATTAAAACGCCCCAACGAAAGGGCATCCATCAGTATCAGGATCACATTCCGGTATTGATCTGCTAACGTTTTAGTGAATTGCTGGTCTAAGGGCAATGCTCCCAGCGGTGGTGCTCCCAACCATCCACAAATACTTGCAGGGATATTCAGGATCGAATAACCTCCGTAATGTGGAGGTACATGTCGATCTCCCAGCTCCAAACCTGGCAGGCGATGAGATTCTATCCTCGATAATATTTCTGTGTATTGATCTTGCATAACATCTCCGGGCGAGTTCATTAACTTCACAGCTTTGATATAATCGCAAGGCGCCGCTGGCAATCTTCATCCCAGCTGAAATAATGAACAATATTCAATCTTCCTATTCCTGCAGCCAAATGCAGGTGACTTAACCGATGAGCAATCATCATAAAACAGGTTCGTTGAACTATCTTACCGCAGATGATAGGTCCACCCCATCAGATTTCACCCGCTTGATGGTGTTGTCACTGCTCCTGTGCGGCATATTATTGTCTGCAGCCTGCAGTGGGCAGCCATCACCGACTGCAGCCGCTCCCAGCGCAACTCCCGAAATAAGCCCGACTTCGACCGACTCACCTGCCACCCCTACCCCTACGCCAACCATCACCCCATTACCGACATCCGCCCTGGGGTTAAAAGCCGCCGATCTGGAAGGCGTAGCACTTACATTCTGGCATCCCTGGTCTGGAGATACCGGGAATGCTCTTCAAGAATCGCTCGCCGAGTTCAATGCCAGCAACCAGTACGGGATTACAGTTGAGGCCATTTCACAGGGAGATTTAGACTCCCTTTACGAGAAAATTGCTACTGCAGAGCTTGAGTCAGGTCTGCCTAATCTGGCTGTCGGAGCTAATTACCAAATCCAATCCTGGATTTCCAACGGAAAACCTGTAACTGGATTGGACACCTACGTCAACGATCCAGAATGGGGGTTTTCCGTACAAGAACTGGCTGATTTCAATCAGCTATTTCTACAGCAGGATGTCAAGGGAGGCAACCGCTTCGGCTTGCCGGCAGTGCGCAATGCGCAGGTGATGTATTACAACACAACCTGGGCAGAAGAGCTTGGTTTCATCTCAGCGCCTGAGACCCCTGAGCAATTTAAGGCACAGGCTTGTGCCGCTGCCCTGGCCAATCAGAGCAATGATGATCCGGATGACGACGGCACTGGCGGATGGTTGATAAATACTACTCCCGCAGGGATATTGAGCTGGTTATATACTTTCGATAGTCCGGTGCTGCTGCCCAATGAAGCTGGATACCAGTTCAATGCCCCAGGATCAGAGGCTGCGCTGCTGTTCTTAAAAGAGTTATTCGACGAAGGATGCGCATTTGAAGTGCTTGAATCCCCGTCCGAGGCTGAGTTCGCAAACCGGCGAGCCCTTTTTATCACCGCTTCACTCTCCGATACCGGCTTCCAAGACTCAGAATTATTACGCCTGGAAAACAATGGTGACTGGGGTGTGACAGGTTTTCCATCACCGGGTGGTGAGCCTGCAATAAGTGTATACGGCCCATCCTACTTTATATTTGCCGGCACACCTGAGGAGAATTTGGCTACCTGGTTGGTGATCAAATGGCTGCTCTCACCCGAACAGGATGCCAACATGGTCGAGGCGCGGGGAACTTTCCCCATCAAGATATCAACCTTGGATTTACTGGATGATTATACAAGTGGTCACCCCCTTACATCACACGGTAG
>PVMK01164481.1_pt1 | contig 41389 bp, 47 predicted proteins | sample 1853481 | NCBI WGS metagenome assembly PVMK01 (sample SAMN08533507, study PRJNA380276) | Marine sediment metagenome, whole genome shotgun sequencing project.
TTTTGTTTCAACAACCACGGGGAAGTTGCACTGGAAATGATTATCCTCAAGACACAAGAGATGATTATCAAGTTCGATGTCTTCGGCCTTGCAGAGTCTTTCAAAACCAGATTCTGCACACCTAAAGTCTTTTGGGCACTTCATCCCAGCCATGATTTCTTCAATCTTTTTTGAGACTTCTGCTTTCATCATTTTATCCTTGATTGCAGAACATGTATTACGAAAAACTCAGCTTATCCAAATATTGTCTAATCACAACGACATGCTATACCATGAGCTTTTTCAAAAGATTCCCGCCCTTCTCTAAAGGCAAAAACCGCAATCAGAATAGCTCCTACAGAATCTATCCCTCCAACCCCGGTCAACTCAAAACCTACGCTGGCTAAAAGAAGCACAAAAGACAGATAGAGACAAACCTTCGTACAATTTGCATCTTCTAATATCGCTTCTGAGTCAAGCTGCCTTCCGACTTTGGTTTTAAAGTGAATTAAAGCCCACATTGTAAAAATGGATATAACAGCAACTACAATTCCCCAGAAAGTGGTTTCAGGTTTGTGACCACGGTAGATATTGAAGGCTGCGGTCAAAATCAGCCCAAAAGTTAGCAGATAAAAAGCAAATCCTGTTATGCGAAGTGCCTTCTGTTCATACTGGCCCGGATCGGCATCAGGATTACGCATCAAACGTTTGACCATAAGTAATATGCCAGTTCCAGATATGACTTCAACGAATGAATCGAAACCAAAACCAGCAAGAGAGAGAGTTTCATCTTCCAAACCGAAAAGAACTGAAAACAACCCTTCGATCAGATTATAAAAGATAGTGATTTGAGCGAGTATTAAAGCTCGCTTATATAAAATTAATTTTGTCTGCGATGTTGTGGCGGCTAAGTTTTTCATATCATTCTTCTCAATATATTTCAAAATAGCCTTAAACAATGATGAGATGTTTTGCTTTTTACATCTGCTAATCTCAACCGCTTTGAATCATGTCCACATAACTTTTCAAAACCGATTTTTGCACTTGGCTTCCCTCTGTACCGGATTTTTTATGCCTTTGATGTGATGACCCAATACCAGACACTTGTGACAAAGAAGTAGATTCCAAAACATTCAAGAGATAGAAAAATCAAGTAGTACCAAAGTCTATTGAGCAAGCCCAGTGGAAGTAATGTCCCAAGAGAAACCAACCCAAGAAATAACAAGGAATAAAACGTGAAGTAATAATTTGCCTGTGTTACGAGTTCAGTCAAGAAAAATAGAGTGATATTTAAAATGATAAGCAGATTGTTCAGGCGTGACAGACTTGCCCAATGGCTCCCACTGTCTCTAAGAAACGCTTCATGTGCCTTATCAATAATCTTTTTAAGCATGGCTTTTTTTCTGATATTCCATCTGTACTTTTTTCAGCTTAGCAGCAAACCCCTCATTGGTAATAATACCTTTTTCAACAAGGATTTGAGTGACAGCATCGATTTGGGTAGAATGCGAAATTAATAGCTCTTCGATTGAAATCAGAAGCTCTTTAAATTTTCCAAGTTCACTTTTATCAAGTTTTTCTGCCATTTGATTGTCCTCTTAAGGAAATAAATTTTCAAAATAATATTTTTTATCAAGCTTAGAAAATACGAAAAGCCAAAGGATCATGAATACAGTTAGCCCTGTTACAGTGAGCGTTGCTAACACCCAAACAACTTCTTGCTTAGGTTTTAGTTTTTTAACCATATCGATAAGATTTCGATTTTTCCTCTTTCCCGAATATTGCTCGATGCTATCTCTAAAATCTATCCAATCTCGATCTGTTTGAGACATTTTTGATTTTAATTTTGTTCTATGATGATTTAGGCCAGATGATGATCAGAATCATGCTTTCAAATAAACACCCCTATCCACACTCTTGATCTTGCCTTGTTTTCTCAATTTAAAAACCAGATTAGCAATCTTCTTTTGATTGTAACCAGTCTTTTCCATAAGGGTTGCCATATTAACGCCTTTCTTGTATCTTTCGATAATGTTAAAGGCTGTATCAACTGCAGTTGCCTGTGAAGCTTTCTTTAGCATAGCCTTTTTAGGTGCTGCCTTCTTAACAGCGACTTTTTTCACTGCTTTTGCCTTGGCAGGTTTGGCTTTCGGTTTCTCATATTTCTCAAGCATTTTTAGCCATCTTTCAGTCTTATCTGCCAGAACCTTTAGATCCCTGTTTAACGCTTCCAGATTCTTTTTCAGTTGATTCATTTCAGTTTTCTCCTCTTTTTTTTCTGACATTACCATCTGTTTGGTTGACACTTACCAGTAACACAATATCCGGAATCACCGCATTCTGAATCATCTACACAGCCCTGTTTTTCTTTTCCTCTTTGACATCTACCATTAACGCAATATCCACCAGCACCGCATTCTGAATCATCTACACAGCCCTGTTTTTCTTTTGTTGATTCTATATATTCTTGACCTTTTTCCTTATCTTCAAGTTGAGCTTCCATTCCATACCGAATTTGTTTTGCTTTTCTGTTATTTACTTTAACTGTAACATAGGACTCTGAAGTTTGCTGAACCCTTCCACAAGTGATTTCTTCACCTGAAGTTGAATAAAAGCATACAGTAGCTCCCATTACAAATCCGTCATCCTTGTTCCCATTGATAACGATAAGACCTCTATTCTTATTTATTCTCGTTACCTCTGCTGCATGTACAAGGCACTTAAAGGATGTTGCAGACAAAACTACAATTGCCAGTACAATGAGAATTGTTTTGATCTTATACATGTAATCCTTCAATTAGTTAGGAAGGAATCCTTATTTTTTGGGATTCTTTACCGACTTATACAACTTCTTGAAACAAGCTTTATCCTTACGGACAATAGCACAGATATTTCGGTTATGAAGCTCTCTACAATTATCGTGGTTATACAAAGGGCATTCTGGATGTTTCTTTGACATCGATATTTCTTGCCTTCCTTTTCGCACTTATTGAGGGCAACCTTCTAAGGAGTTTGACTTCAAAAGGATGTTTCAGATATCAGGTATGATTCTTTCCAACCATTTATCCATTTCTCATTTCTGATAATTTACCCGTTCTTTCAACTTTCTCCCAACCTTGAAAAACGGCAGCTTCTTAGATTTAACCCGGATCTGTTCACCCGTCTTTGGGTTCCTCCCCGTATATGCCTTATAATGCTTAACATAAAAGCTGCAAAATCCCCTGATTTCAACCCTGTCACCATTAGCAAGGGTATTAGATATCTCATCAAAAAACAGGTCGACTACATTTCTTGCTTCACTTGTAGTGAGTTCAGTTTTGTTTCTCAGTTCCTTTATAAGATCCGGTATATTCATGGATTGCCCCCCTTACGCCTTCTTGAATTATTATATATATCAAAAGCATATAAGATAAAAGGATAAATGTCAATTCACACAAATCGCTTCATCTCAACCAAAATGCCAAGAAATGGGACTTAATAATGGTGCCATGTGCAGATGTGCACAGAAAAATGTGCAAACCATATGCCCCTCAGAACTGATCCAACCCTTCAACAAACCCACGTCATCAACCTTGACCTCAATGATAATAGCACTTCAGAACAATTTTGCATCTGCCATAAAACATTCTGGCATGGATCTTGGGTAATAGCTTGTCTAAACTTTACAGGATGGGGGGATCTTATTATATGGAAGGATTAAAAATAATGATGTTTGATGAGGGAGCTGATCATAAAATCAGATACAGGTTTATCAGCGATTGGTTTAAGATAGATTCTTCTATCTCTGCCAAAGATCAAATCTTATCGGAGATAGAGAAGAATTGTCCCGATATTGTTCTTCTTGATCCAGATTTATACACTAAAATCGATGTATTAGAGACCGCAAAAAAGATCCGTTCTAAATTCGATATTCCTGTTACGTATGCTTGTTAAAGGTATTTTGTCCTTGAAGTTGTTGTGATGGATCTGGATTTGTATGAAAGGATGGATGGGATTGAGACTTCAAGAATGATTAGAACTCAGTTTGGTGTTTCGGTGATGTATTTTTGAATTAAGATTAAATAGATTGATATCACAACCAAATGAACCGGCTTTATATCAGGCAATAGTTCCTAAAGATTTTCCTTTAAATAATACCTTTTTGTTTTGCAATACGATTACGTGCTTCCTCTAAGTTGTCTGCATGTTCGGCCAGATTTAAGATTTCCATTTTATAGATCTCTGTAAGCGGTGTAAGGATATCCAGTTTAATGCAGACGGCCAAATACTGGATACCGTCCTCAGAAGCGAAATAAGTCAGTTCTGAAACGCTTTCTATCGCCAACTCGGCCAGAATGCGACCTTTCTTATTGAGTGAAAGATCTTTCCTTAGAATCTGATCAAATTTGACTTTAAAATCAACGTAGAGAACACATTCAATATCGCCAAAGTTTGATAAGGATTTTATCAGAACTGGATCTGCCTTTCTCCATTGAACGTTTTCATCGTATTCAATTTCAACCTCACTTATTTTACCTGTCTCACGTCTGTATAGTATGTTTTTCGCTTCTTGTTCGCTGATGCCATCTCTTAAAACGAGAATCTGGGCTGGCACCTTTCTTCCCATCCCTTCAGGTACAGGAACCAAAGTAGGAGCATTAGACCTGCCTACGCTTTTACGTGCATACTCAATCTCGAAAGGCGTTTCGACATTTTCAATTATTTTCGAAGTTGCTTCTCTGAGTTCTTTTTTAGGATCTTCCCTGAGTGATCCATATGCTAATATTCCTATTGGCACGGCTTTCCTCAAAACATGCGACATTCGGTATTTAGACTTTCGAATTACAGTTCTTGATAATTTTTCTCATCTTTGTTCGAAAATTATCCCATTTCTCAGAGTCCCACTCAGCGGTTTTCAAACTTTTGCGATAATCACATAGGCACTTTTCCATTTGTTCAGCAAACATCACTGCGTCAAGTGTTTTAGTTTTGGGATCGTAGAATTTCTCTGCTTTTCTGGTAATTTTCCAACCGCCTGTTGTTTCTCCTTGATGCAATATTCCACACCTTACATTTTTATAAATTACCGAGCCTTTTTGTTTCAATTCTTTAAAATGAGGGTTGTTGTGAAAAAATTGTTTGAAAGCCGGTTCCGACCTCCTGTTGCTATCACCCCATCCGTTTTCAAATGACTGTAGAGTTTCAATTAAAAGACAGAGAGTTGCCATTATTGAAAAGCCATTTTTATATTTTACTATGTATTCACCATCATCATCATCGAAACTAAATGGTCTGATATATCTGCTAAACAACCTAAAATATATAAACTCTGCAATACCATCTTTATCTTTACGTTTAATCATATCTTTATAATCCGAAATGGTGATTGTCTTTATTTCATTATTTTCATCATCATAGAATCGTGCAAGTTCAGTGCTATCCATGTCGACCTTTCGTTCTTAATTGTAATTTGTGCAGAACCATTAATTATATAGTTTTGTTTATCATGTAAGCTGTAATGATATACATTTATCATATTTTTCTGATACAAGGTCATCCAACCACATCATTCAACAATCTCAAGCATGTATCTTTTCCGAGTCTTTCCAGAAGCTGCATTTAATAAAGTCCGGATGGCATTAGCTGTTCTGCCTTTTTTCCCAATGACTTTGCCTATATCCTCTTTAGCCACTCTGAGTTCCAATACAGTTGTATGGGTAGCTTCAATCTCATTCACCTGTACCTGTTCCGGGTTGTCGACCACTGCTTGTACGATTTCGATTAGAAATTCTTTCATGGGGTTGGGTCCTATCTGGTCGATGTCGGATCAACGTTTGTTAAGAATACAACAGCAGCATCAAGAGCTACACAGTACATACCAATACGGGTTCGATTGCAATTATAGTAATGGCCCCAGCAACACTCATATGCTCTGCCATATTCTTTGCCATCCTGCATGAACCGTATTACTTTTTCACCGTTATGAGGTCCTCTTTGAGTAATATTAGCTTTTGCAATAAAACTTGTTCCGCTTTTGGTTTTAAGTTCTGACGGCCCACGTTTCTCAAGCCAGTTATATGCTTTTTGAAATTTGTGTTTAAGTTGGAGAGTTCCTTCATGTGGTTCAAACATTATTTATATTTTGCTTTCTATTAAAGATTATATAGGCATCCCAATCCATATTAACCAAAGGTGATCCAGATATTCCGCATTTCCCGTAACTTATTTAAACTCCTAAGCCTAACGGTACTGCATTTCTTTCATTTTGAGATCCTCAGAGCTAAATATAAACGGCAACTCAGGTTGCATGTACCCATGAAACGCTTTGCATTTCTTTCGATAACGACACTTTCGACATACAACAATGTGTTTTCGTGGGTTTCCTTTCTTCGGACAGAGAATGTATATTTCGTTCTTTTCACTCTTCATATTCGGCCTGTTATTATAGAATACCCTGTCTCAATTCAGTCCTACCACATCATTCAACAATCTCAATTACGTACCTTTTCCGAGCTTTGCCTGAGGCTGCACTTAATAAAACCCGGATGGCATTGGCCATTCGGCCCTGTTTCCCAATGACCCTACCCATATCCTCTTTAGCAACTCTGAGTTCCAATACAGTTGTATGGGAGGCTTCAAGTTCAGAAACACTAACCTCTTCCGGGTTGTCGACCACTGCTTGTACGATTTTGGTTAATAAGTCTTTCATGGGGTCTGTTCCTTATCTGGTCAATGTCAACCCTACACAGCATATTGTATAACAGCAGACTCAAGGTCATACACATACTGGTATACCAATCTCCACACCAATCACAACAACAATTGACACAGATATCATGTTTTTATGAGGTCAGATCAAATAAATCCTATTTTTGATAAGTGTTAAATCATCTCTGTCCAACAATAAATAGGGTTAACGCTTTCGTTTATTTTCATTGTCTACAATTTCATCGAGTTCAAAGTCTTCATAATAGATATCAACCATAGCAAGTATTACCTCTCTTGCTTCTCTGATGATTCTTTCTGCAGTTGTTTTCTTTTTAAATTGACCACTATGAGCAACAGAATTCCTTTCTTTATTTATTTTAGTTACTCGGGTATTTAATTTTTTCAGTTTTTGGTGATACTCTGCTTTCTTGGTGACAGGTAAAATGAGCTTTGTGAATTTACCTTGTAGACCATTGGCCCAAAGTAGAAGACTGTCAACAAATTCTGGATCAAGCTTCCTTTCATCAATAAGTTCTTCACGTACAACGAGATTTGCTGTAATTTCAACGGCAGTCGCTGCTCTTACAATTAAACCAGACCATTCTTTTCTATTATACATGCCACGTATTTTTTTCCAATTTGATTTAATTTTATCAATATCGTGACGTTCAGAATAAGGTTTTTTTCTTTTTGATTTCATGGTTTTTGTTTATACGTCATTGATTATACAGTTCTTTTTATCATGTAAATTGTGATGATATACAGAAAGGATATAAAATATGATGACTTCAAATTTCTGGTATTTTGCCCGTTTTCAAAGTTTGATCTGGTTACAGATAACGTTTAATAATAACTATCAAGTCGAGTCCTTCTATTCTCAATTCAAACCCACCACATCATTCAACAATCTCAAGTCTGTACTTTCTCCAAGCCTTTCCAGAGGCTGCAATTAATAAAGTCCTGATGGCATTGACTGTTCTGCCCTGTTTGCCAATGATCTTCCCCATATCATTCTTGGCTACTCTGAGTTCCAATACAATTTCTTGGGCAGCTTTAATTTCAGTAACCAGTACCTGTTCCGGGTTGTCGACCACTGCTTGTACGATTTGAATTAATAGATCTTTCATGGGGTTGGTTTCCTATGTGGGCAGTGTCAAGTCAAGTCCTGTATCAAATCAGAAAAACTGTTATTCAATCCCAAGTCTATTGATTCTGTACCTTAAAGTTCTGAAAGAAATACCAAGCAAATCTGCAGCATCTCGTTTTAATTCAGTATCCTCAAGAGCCATTTCTATTACTTTCTTCTCTATCGTCTTTAGAAATTCGTCTAATGGCACACCCTTCCATGAATGTTTAAAGTAATCAGGTCTAACGGTGATAGATATTGAAGATGGTCTGGATTCGTCTATCTTAAGCTTGTTAATTCTATATCTAAATGTACGAAATGAAATGCCAAGTAGTTCTGCAGCATCAAATTTATGATGTTCTTTTTCCAGAGCTCTTTCTATTGCATTTCTTTCTATAATTTCTAAATATTTATCCAATGAAATTCGATTTAGCAGATCTCGATAATCTATTTCAACGGCCCGTAAAAGAACTCTTGATTCGATTTCTTGGCTAATGTCATATCTTTTAATCTTATCTAAAAGTTCAGCATGAGTGATGCCTAACATTTCAGCTGCTTCATCTTTTTTGAAATCAGCCCTATTTAGTGCGTTAATAATTTTATCTACCCCCAATTTCTTTATAAAGCCTTCAACAATGCCTATTAGAAAATTATCTAAAATTAAAGGTTGGCCTGAAATAGCTTCATTTTCTTCATCATCGGTCGGAAACATTGAAGCAATTGCAGCACACAGAGCTTTTAAGGTTTTTGGATTATGCTCAGGGAGGTGTTCGGCTTGACCTTCGTCTTCGTAAGGATCTTCTCCTTCGGCAATCATTCTTATGATTTTTAAGACTTCTTGTTTATCCATGATACTTTCAAGCTTTTCTTTGTTTAGTCAGGACAGAATAAATCTTACTCATAAAACCCTAAACAGCATACTGTGGAACAGCAGACTCAAGGTCATATACGTACTGGTACACCAGATGCTTTTTCAAATTATTCTCCTCTCTATCATGCAGCCATGTCCTGACAAATTAGCTCTGCCTGTTCCATAACAGTTTTGACAGCTTTAGTTTGCTTGTCCGGTGGATATCCGTATTTCTTGAGGATTCTCTTTAGCATTACCCTCATTTTGGCTCTAACACTCACCTTATCCAAGTCTTTCCTTGCGTATGTTTTCGGCAAGACACCTTTAAGACGGGGATTCTCCTTTTCAATAGCTACCATAGCATCATCAATGAGTTGTCCGATAGCTGGTTGCTTGGCTTTATCCTGAAGGCTCTGCCAGCGAGCCTTTTTGGGTACCCAGAATACATTTTCAGCAAGGTATTCATCCCGATCTTCAGGATCAGCGTATTTTTCTTCAATCAAGTTGTCATATAGTTCCTGAAACGAATCAGATATATGCTTTAAGAATATAAGCCCGAGAGCGACATGCTTATATTCAGCAGCATCCATATGTCCACGCATTTTATCAGCAGCAGCCCATAGCTTTTGCTCAAAACCGAGATTGGCTCCCTTGTTGGTCTTATTAGCCTTCTTCTTGCTTTTTGCTTGTTTTTTCTTCATAACACCTTTCTTTTCTTTAATAGCTGGCACTTCTTTGGTGGTAGGTTTCTTTGTTACGTTTGGTTTTTCCTTTTTATCACGACCTAAAATCCGATCTATAAGGATTGCCTTTTTCCTTCCAGTATCATCAACCCCGATTCCCTGACATATAACTTTTAAATCCTCTAATGAAAGATCATTTAGAATCTCTTCTGTATTTACATTAGGTCTCATGGCAAGCATACGTATCAGGTCGGGTTTTTTTATTCCTGATGCACCAGCAATTCCATGACCTTTTGCAATATCATTTAGATAGACTTTTGTTAAACAGTCCAATATCAGGCTTTTCTTGGCCATTTGTACCCTCTAATAATTTTTAAAACTACAGTTCCTTTAAAACACAAACCCCACCTCTCTTTGTGAGAAGCGGGGTTCATTACCATCACCACATATGCTTTCCTTTATTTAAGGTTGAAAGCAACTATCTTGTAATCTATCGTTTTTTCACATATTTAACCTAACAAGTCAAGTACTTACTAAAAGTGCTACATAGTGGCAGTCAAACCTTTGCATTTGACATTCATGCTGGTTGCTGAGATAAATAATGTATAATTCCAACATTTTATTGCATAAGGAGCCCACCACCATGACACTCACAAAGATTCAGATCGTAGAATTAGTCCGCAATCAAATCGGTTTACCCAAGAACAAATCCACAGAAATTGTAGAAGCCCTTTTAGAAATCATCAAAAGCACACTGGCATCCGGTGAGGACGTTCTGATCTCCAATTTCGGCAAGTTCTGTGTAAAGGAAAAAAGGGAACGGAGAGGCAGGAATCCTGCTACTGGGGATGACCTGATGCTCGAACCACGAAAAGTTGTTACGTTTAGGTGTTCAGGGAAGTTGAGGGATAGGGTTAATGGGTAATAGCCGGTTAGGTTGGATATATGTAATTAGGACGAACTGATTTCAGGTTGTTATTTCAAGTCAACACAACCCTATTCATACAAATTGCCATTTTTGTTCATCTTGGTCGATAACAAAACCGCAAAAAACGCAAACAAGAGTATTATCCTGCTTTTTAAATATGCTTAAACTGACCCACTTTTTGCATACAGGACAAAAAACCTTTCGCTTTCCTGAAATTTTCTTAATCTTCACCGTCTCCATGAATTAATTATATTACCTAAAATCTGCATTTAAATTTATATAAAGCCTTGATAAATATGTGTAAGCATGATAAATAGTCTCCATAATTGAACATTTCAGGAGGCCTCAATATGATGCGTAGATTTCATGTTAAGTTTGATGAAAAAAAACTCACTGCCAACGCTGGTCTGACCCATCTTGGCCGCTTTGCTGACAAGCTCAAAATACCAAAAATGCTTAGCCAACACATTAGTATAGAGCGTGGTGCTACTGCTGGCTATCAAGTTGCCGATATCGTCATGATGCTGGCTATGGCGGTCCTTGCCGGGGCTAAGCATATGAACCATATGTTTATCATGCGAACTGATTCAGCTCTCCGATCTTTATTCAAATGGGAAAAATTCCCTGACGATACAACTATTGCACGCATTTTCAAGCTGTTTACGCCTAAGAATTGTAAAGAACTCTCCGAAGTCGAGTCCACAGCCCGAAAAAAAGTGTGGTCCAAAAAATGGTTCGGACGTATCACTCTCGATATGGACTCCACCGTCAGAGGCGTATACGGTTCTCAAGAAGGTGCCGAAAAGGGATACAATCCCGGCAAAAAGGGCCAAAAAAGCTATAATCCCCTTCTTTGCTTTATTGCTGAAAACCGCGAGTGCCTCCATAATTGGTTCCGTTCCGGCAATGCTTATTCTGCTAATGGCTGTGTGGAGTTCATGAAAGAATGCTTTGCCAAACTGCCCAAACGGATATGGAAAATCGCTGTGCGTGCCGACAGCGCCTTTTTCAACGGTGCCCTTTTTGATTTTCTTGAAGAAAATGGCGCTCTGTATTTGGTCAAAGTCAAAATGAAAGGGTTAGTCACTCTCTTAGAAACCCAGTCATGGCAAAAGGTCAAGAACAAGCCGGGGACAGAGAAAACTGAATTCACCTATAAATGTTCCGGGTGGAAGAGAGCGCGTCGATTTGTGGCAATACGCCAAGTGAAAGAGTATGAGTCTGATGACGTGCTCTTTAACACCCCGAAAATAGAATATCAATACTTCTGTTATGTTACCAATATGTCCCTGACGCCCTGGTTTGCACATAAATACTATGGTAAACGCGCTACCAGCGAGAACTGGATTGAATGGTGCAAGAACCAAATGGCTTCGGGTAGTATTCTGACCCAGAAATTCTGGGCCAACTCAGCCATTTTTCAAACCTGCATCCTTGCCTACAACCTGATGGTTTGGATGATGTGGCTCAACGATGAAAAAGGTTTCAAAGAAGAGCCCGCTACCATTCGTATGATATTGATTCGTGTGGCGGGGCGCTTACAGTATCGCGGACGACAATGGTTTCTTAGATTGTCACAGGACTATGTTTTCAAAGAGCGATGGCAAATGTTAGAGAAGTCTATTCAAGCATTAAGCTTCGCCTGACCAAGTAAAAACGGAGATACATAATTATCTTTTAATTACACAGGGTTAGTGTGTCCAAAGGGCCTTGTTGTTGCAATTGCTTCCTACATTTTGGTCAATTTTACCGTTTTGGAACACTAAATAGTCAGATACACTGACTTCTTTGTACTGAGAGATACTACTATCGGCTCTCCTTCTCATGATCTTTGATTCAAAAAAAGACAACTGCAGTTTTTAGGTATTAAGATTCCGTTATTTGAAGCAAGACTTTTTTTCTTATAATTTTCGATACTAATGGTATCGGCCAGCTTTCCATTTTTTGGTAATAGAATGTATAGACACCTAACCTTCCGTTTGAATTTTTTAAAAAAAGGCCCAAAAAATGATTGCCTAATAAAAAAAACCTGCTATAAACTCAACTCTATTAAAAATTCAGAAATTTTAAATGGTTCTGAAATAAGGAGGTGATAAAGGCAAAATTGCAACATGCAATATCAAAGGTAATTTCGACAAACGTACTTGTTTTTTTTATTTGTGAGAAAAATACAACAATAGGAGATTAACATGCGAAGATATTTTTTGTTCAGTTGTTTGGTAATTATATGTAGCGTATTTTTGGCTGGTTCGACATGGGCAGAAGAAAAAAAACCATCCGGAACCATTTATGCTAAATCCACAGCAGTGGCCATTGGCATCGGGGTCAATTGGGGCAGTGGCAAATTGAATTACAATGGCAAAGAGTATGATTTTACGGTCAAGGGTGTCACCGTGGTTGATTTGGGCATTACCTCCGTAGAAATGACTGGCGAAGTCTATAATTTGGAATCAATATCCGACTTTGCTGGGTCATACACGGCAGCTACTGCTGGTGCGCATTTTGGAGATGCCAGTGTTGGCACCGTAGTACTGGAAAACGGTAAAAAGGTGGTTATTAAAGCAAAAGCCAAGGGCGAAGGCGTTCGACTGACGCTTGCACCTGCCGGGGTGGTCATAAAGATGAAAGAATAATGCATCTCAGCGCTTTTGGGGCTCGATAGAAGACTGAGCCCAAGAATATCAAAACAATAAAATAGATATATTAAACTGACAGGGTCAGAAATGGCCCTGTTTTTTTATTGTCCAGCCTTTGAATAGCTGCTATCCAACAATCTGGGTGTGATTCAAAAGCTGTAATATCATACGACCAAAAAGACTAAATGCATTGACTTCAAAGTTTATTATGATATAGTTAAGTTTACAAATAATCATGTAGAGGGCACGAGAGATCTGGCTCGATGACTGCCCAGCAGCCTTATTCCAAAAGGTGCTAAAGCCAGAATCCATGAGGTCAGGAATGACAAACGGAATCATCAGACCTCCCTTTGGGAGGTTTTTTGCTTTAAGGTCAAGGTCACCTCCAAGAACCAAAATAAAATTCAGAAACGAATAAATCACGTGGGTAATTTGTGGATGCTTGCTCCCACGTTAAAACAATGTGCTAAAATGCCAGCAGAGACCCTGTTGCTGAACATTGGCAACGGGTTTTTTTGTTTTGGCTGAGAGGAAAATTAAAACCATGAAAAGAGAAAAGTTTTACCAGCATCTTGTCACAGGGAAATTTACTTCCATGGTTGTCAAGCGACAATTATTATTGAAGTCTGGCGACAATTAAAATTGAGGTCAGGCGACAATTATTTTTGAAGTTCCCAAGCTCCTCGAAGACAGGTTCATTTTCCTATCTTCCCTCATCCCAAGTTTACTATTTACAAAATTATTATTGCTTTTTAATGCCCATACAATAAATTGATCAGACCTGTCCAGAGGACAGGGCAACGCTGGGGAGCGACCCGAGCGCCGAGGCAGGTGAATATACGGATGGGCAGGGCATATTGTTCTGTCCTTTCTTTTCCTGCCCATCCGGTATTCCAAAAAGCGATAAACTCCGGGGGTGTGGGGGCTGGCCCCCACATAAAATGGGCAGTATTCCTTTTTATCATGGGTAAAAACCTGCCTGCTATGGGTCAAGCCGTGGCGTACCAGTATACGAGCAATGGTTCTTTCAGAAGGCAGTGGCTTGGCATGGTAGAACGTTCTAAGACGTTCTTGTACAGCTTTCGGACCGCAGGGCATATCCCGACTGTATAACTCCAGGCGGACAAACGTCACACAGTCCTCAATCTCTTGCTTGGTCCATTTTTGATCACCAACAGCTTGATACTGTTCGTTTTTATTTTTCAACACGTTCATTGTCTGCATCGGTATTTCCTTTACCATCAGCATGTTTTATTTTATTTGCCTGCTCCATGCGATAACTGGGTATGTTCAATTCCAGAATGACGCTGTGGTGTACAACCCGATCGATGGCTGCAGCGGTTGTCATAGGATCTTTAAATATCCTTTCCCATTTGGAGAACGGAAGATTGCTAGTAATCATCACACTGCCCCGTTCATACCGCTCGGCCAAAATGGTAAAAAGGATTTCCATCTCCTGCTGGCTCTGCTGAACATATCCGATGTCATCAATCAGGATGGCATCGAACTTATTCATTTTTTTCAACTCCTGTGCCAGCTTTAAGTCCCTTTTAGCGGCAAGAAGCTTCTGTACCAAAAACGCACATTTGGTAAAATAGATCCTTTTTTCTTTGTGGATTAATGCATGCGCAATCGCACACAGCAAATGGGTTTTGCCGGTGCCCGGGTTGCCGAAAGCCAGAACATTTTCTGTTTTATCCAGGAAAAAACCTTCCAGCAGATGATTGACCTGATGAACGACCTTTTTCGGCAAACGTTTCAAGTCAAAAACGTCCATCGTCTTTTCAAACGGAAGGCATGACTCCCGCAAATATCGTTCGATGCGCCGGTGACGGCGGGTTTCGCATTCCTTTATGGATAGGTCCAGAAGATACTGCTCATAGGTCAAAGACTCCTTTTCGGCTAAACGGGCCACATCTTCAAAATTCTCCCGGAACGTTGGCAAGTGAAGTTTCTTCAGGTGACGGGTCAACTCAGATTGAATATTCATCAGTTCACCTCCACGGCTTCCAAAAGGGTGTCGTAAAGGCTCAGGTCAACCTCATCGATCTCAACTTCCGTCACTTCCGGGATGCTTTGATTCGTCATTAGGATCACTTCAACCGCATTAAAACTGATGGGCTGATCCTGGTCCATGAGCCACCTCAGCGCATTGTCAACGCCGGACTCGCTCTCTTTTGCCGCCAAATCAAGAATCTTGAGATATTCTTTGGCCGCCCGGCTTTGGTTGTGGTCCTTCAGATAATCATAGACCATCTTGAACCGGCTGGTCGGGAACAGATCGTCACGGTATCGATAATTCTCAAATGCGCCTGGCTTTCGCACCAGCCAGTCAATGATGTGCCGATACTGGATACGGTGATTGCCCTCTCCCCTGAGCCTGGGGATCTTTTCCACCTTTCGTTGCGCATACCAGACCTCAAGATGATCAGCATACAAACGCACCGTGACCGGTTCACCAATCAGACGACTGTGTACCGAATATACACTTTTCTTAATGAGAATCGTGCTGTTCGGTCGGACTTTTACGGTATAGGTCGTGTAGTCTCCCAAGCGTTTTGCCGGCAGCAATCTGATCATATTCAGCTCTTCATCAAATCGCTCCCGCCGCCCGGCATTCAGCTGATTGAACACCTTTCGTAAAAAAAGCTCATACGCCTCTCGGGTTGTAAAATCCCTGCTGCACTGTAATAAGAGCGCCTGTTCAACCGCCCGTTTCAGACGATGGTGACGCTGTTCCACATCACCATTCTCATTGGCCTTTCCGGTCTGAATCTTTTGACCGGTAAGCCCATAATGGCGCAATAACGCACGATATCTTCGGGTGAACTCATCTTTGCCCGCCTTGTCCAGCTTTTGAACGGCTGCAGACAGCTTGTCCGTCCTGTGCATTAATGGAACACCGCCCAATTCCCACAATGCATTCTGCAAACCGGCGCTGAGGCTCTCAAAGCTTTCAGAAAAGCAAATCGTACCGGCCTCCCAGTTTGAATAGGTCAATACAAAATGATAGAGAAGATGGTTGAAAGGAATCCCATTGATGGTAATGCCCAGCCCTGACATATGTGTAAAATCGGATTCACATAATTCGCCGGGCTTGTGGTGCTGATTAAAAAAAACCTCTTTTGCCGGTCCTTCCAGCGCCCGCCACTGCCTTATTCGGCGTTGCAGTGTACGAACCTGACCATCGCTGTAGCGCCCTGAACAGGTCCGCTGCAGCCATTCAAACAGCGTTTTGGCTTCCAGACCGGGGTTGATCTCCAGTTTGAGCTGTACCTCGTTCCAGTCTTCTTCAAAAGGATCTTCTCGGGTCCGCCATGTCCGTTCTTGTTTTTTCTGACTGGGGAGCTTTCGCTGTCGCAAATACTTTCGAGCCGTATTTTCGGACATTCCAGACATCGCCGCCGCTACCGATAAATTATTCTCTTTCTGGTTCAACTTCATCAGTTTCCTCACTTGTTGATCTGTGACCACCCTGTGTCCTCCTTTGTCATTTTTTCAGAACACAGGATCATCTATTGTTTGTTCGGAAACCTCAATTCTAATTGTCGTCGACCCGTAATTTTAATTGTCGTTGAACCTTAAATATAATTGTCGTTCATCACATGGTTAAAGAGACTGTCAAAGGGCAGTCATTATCAAATGCAAAGGGGGTTTTCAACGTTATAAAACCTTTAACAGAGCAGGAAACTGACGTTGAGCAGTTCTGGGTATTCTTTCTTGATGCAAAAAATAGCATCCTTGAGATGTCTATGATGTTCAAGGGATCGATCACATCAGCATCAGTATACCCCAGAGAACTGATCAAGAAAGTGTTGGCTGTTGGTGCTTCTGCAATTGTTTGCTGTCACAATCATCCATCGGGTGACCCAGAACCGTCACCAGAAGATTATACGATAACGTTTCAAATACTCATAGCATTAAAGTCAATAGGTGTAACGCTTCACGATCACATGGTCATTGGGGATAATGGGTATCATAGCATGGCTGATCATGGGGTTATATTGAGTCTAAATAGTAGGTATGACAGATTGATAAAGGGGTAACACAATGATGGTAAGAGAGTTAAAAGATATTTGTGAGCCGTTAGGCATCCAGTATGAATGCAGATGGGGTGATGGCTTTCAGGTAAGTGCTAAGAATGAGGAGATTATCAAGTCCGGGCTTACCCCTTTAGGTTTTAAGGTTAAGGGTATTGGCATTGGACGAGATTTTAACCGAGACTGTATAATTCTATACGTGGAAAGGAGCTAACACATCATGGGGTATACACAGGCAATAGAAATGGCAAATATGATAAATCTGGAACAGGAAATCCGGTGGCAATTGTTGCACAACCATTATCCACCTGTACCGGAGGAAATGATCCATGTTGCAGTCAAGGCTGTTAGGTTTTGCCGGGATGATAAATTTAATGAGACCATAGTAACCTTTTTTGAACACCAGTTCTACGGCTGGAGTGTGCCAGCATATGTAATAGTTGAGGCTTATAATCTGGAACTTTGGGTAAATGAACTGGAGGTGGACTGATGAATGATCTTGGAATTCAGCTTGTCAGGAAAATCTTCAAGGATATGAATATAGATGAAGAATGGAGCATTAAAACCGACAGAGGTTTCACATGGTGGGGTCATCAATATGCTCAAAGAATATGGGCTGAACAGCCGGTTGAGGATAATGGTTTTAATGTAACCAAGGTAAACGCAGAAACAGAAATCCTTAGGTATCCAGCAAGATCCACTGAAACAGAAACCCTGTTAGCCGTTGAAATGTTGAAATCTTCACTTAGTGGGTTGGTCATTGACCATGAAGCTGATCGTATTACACTTCGCTGCAGTGCATATATCCATGAAGATAACAACAACTGGCTTGGAAGAGTATTTTCTCTTGCAGCCATCATGCAGCTAATCGAAGCTGAGAACAAGGGTGATATTCTGGCAATGTTTCTTGAATTACAGGCAGACAAAAGCATGCACCCACGTTCTGGACTTCGGAATGACGTGGATGACATGCTAAATGTTGTTGATCAGGTTGTAATTCCTGAAGGTGAAAAACCGTTCCAGAGTATTGGGGAATTTGAGTTCAGACGAACTGCAGACATCTTGAACAGCCAGAACCTGATATCAACCGCCAGTGAAACAGGTTTGTCAGCTTATTTGCCTTTCTGTGACGATACAGCCTTGTTACAAGTTGATACCGAACAGGAGCATCCTGAGTTGGGAAATGGTCTTCTGTTCAGATTATTTCTGCCACCTGAGAAGATTGATATAGATGGGTCATTTGTAATGGACTTGAATTCGATGGAACAGAATGCATTCCCTAATCTTCTTTTCAAATTCATCCCTGTGTTTGTAAATGAATTCTGTTGTTAATAGATATTTATTCAGGTTGTCCTCAACAGGAATATCCTTTTTGAAGTTATGCACATACACCTTCTCCATTATTCGTTTTAGTTCGTCTTCCAATCTCGTATCCACAATAAAGCTGTCATGCACTGGCAGACAGGGATATCCCTGAAGGGCAAAGTGCAGCATGATGATTTCTGCAATCTGTGAATCTATCCATTGTAAAGTATCACCAAAACCAGAGAATAAATACTCAGATATGGGCTTATGTTTTTCTGTAAGCTTATCCATCACAGGTCTTAAATCATTTCTGCTAAAGGATGCAACTTCTGGAGGTTTTATTGTTCCTTTTCCCCTTTTTTTACTTTTGTAATTTTCTTTTCTAATTGCATCCATAGCACCATCTGGAGTCTTTGCATTGATTATCATTAGTAGGAACGGTTTTAAAAACCCCCTCATACTATCCGAATCAGGAAACTCATCTAACGTATATGGATCTTCTGGAACGGATAATCCTTTCAGAGCATAAAGGATTCTGGGATGATATGAAGAATAATCCACCTCCACCACAGGTGCACCATTGATCATTATTTTTGGACGGTATTTTTTATATACGTTCTGATACCACGGGCCATAGAATCTGCCACCTCTGTCTAATCGTCTGTCCAGAAACACTCTGTACAAAAATTTCCTTCTGTAATCCACAGCTTGTTTATATTTATCTTCATCCCTATTTAATATGGTATTAAGCTCTCTAAGCTCCTGATCTGTAATATCAAGCGTGATGTCAGTTTGTTCCATTACATGATTTATAAACTTGACATTCTCTCTCAACTTTCTGACCTTACCGTTGTCAGGTGTCTTGCAGATCTTTCTTTTTCTTTTAGTTGTCGTTGTAACCTTTCTTTTTCTTCCCCTTTTATCGATTATTGTCTTCTTTTCGATCTTAGGTTTTGGCTTAAAACCCTTAAAAACGATAAGTTCACTCTTACTGGTGTCTACTTTGATCATATCAGGTGTAACTTGCTTATGCTTTTCTATGAGATCAATCAGTTTTGCAGTTGCTCTCATCTTGGATACGTGTGATTTCTTTTTCTCAACATCAAGGTAACCGTCAACTTGCTCAATGTGACCGTAATCCCGTAAAAAGTCCGTTACCTTCCGTACATTCTGATATCCAAACTGAAAGCCCTTAACTCCCCTTTCCTTTTTGTATCCCCCACTTCTTCTCAAATATCCAACATACTGTTCTGGATCAGAATTGTATACATCGTACAAATTAGAAATAATAACCTTCACATGATCCTTCAACTTATTTAAATATTTCTGCTGTGGGGGTATGGGAATATCCCTAAACTGCATATCGAATAGAATACTATCTACAACAAATCCCATTTCCAAATATCCACTGGTTACATTACGATTCAACCACTGATAATTTCTTAGCTCTTTAACCCTTTGGGTTGATGTTTCATTTACCATAAGAATTATTCCCTCATACCGTTTGGTTTAATAATCATATCAGTAACTGCATATATAAGATTGAACAAGTATTAAGATAAAAAAAAACAGATAATCACAAATAATCACACACATGGCAACAACACATGGCATACATCTTATTCTCTTATAACTAAACTCTATCAATAAACATTATCTTCCTATATTCATAAACAGTTGTAATAACCCACAACATATAATATATATAACAAAGCCCTTACGGGCTACTTCATATATATCTTCTTTCTCTCTATCTTCCCTTTCCTACAAGTAAGCATGCAAGACCAGTATCGGTAAAATATCTAATCAACTTATTGAAATACAAGAATATAATATAATATTTATTTTGTATCATACAGGATTGACAGTGTCCAGCATAAAGTGGTGTTGTGTTGATGATATGAACCTCTCAGCAGTTTTAAACAGTGTTATGATCTTTAATTGAGACAACCTCTTGTAAAAGCATAGGAAGTTATTATACGATTCGTGGTAACCGTTAAAAGACGTAAAAAGGGGCAACCATGAAAAAGTATAAACACTTTGTTCTCATTATGGGGTTTTTAATGGTTTTCAATCTGACAGGGTTTTTTCCCCTATCATTTTCAGCAGAAAATGAAACCAGTAGAGCACCAAATAAAGACCTTGGCAGCGTACATGTGGTGACAAAAAATGTAGTTCCAGAAGTAGAGCATGTGGGTTCGGATTTGACATCAAGTTTATCTGTAGGATGGATCGCTTTAATCTCTGGACTTATAGGTGCTCTAATAACAGCCTTACTGAACTATATGGTCAACCACATGTGCCACCACATGGCAATACCGCATGTGCCATCACATCAGATGTGTTATTCCACCTCACATCCAGCAGGTTTCACAGATCTGAAGGGTTTCCGATCTTCTTAAAAGCATAAAACTTAACCATTCTTTTTCAATCCTACTTTTTTTATTTTATTTCCCAACTTGAAATGCCACATCGTGGTAATTATATTATTATTTAAGAAGCAATTAACCATTTCATTTCTTTTGGATATAACTTTGATTTAATTCACATTAATGATGAGGTGGTATGATGAAAAAAAATATGTGCCTGTTTGAACGGATTTCAAAAGTGGGTATTGGATTATTCTTCCTGCTTGTGGCAATAGGCTTAATGTTGAGCGGTTTAACTGTTTTTCCAATTTTCGGATTTTTATTTGCCTTTCCGGTATTGCTTATTTCAATATATTTCTTTGCTGCTCATCTGAATCAGAGTTGTCAAATAGAAGGTGAGTGAATTCTTGATTCAACTTGAATACATTTATAGGGGAGGTAGAAAGATGACGGAAGATATTCAATTCGTATGCGGTGCTTGTGAAAAGGATTATGAGGGGGACACCAGCAATGTGATAACGCAGTGCCGTGTTTGCAACCGACTTCACTGCAATGATTGTGTGGATGAACACGGCCGATGTGTAGAATGTGCTGAGTAAATACCACAAAAAGCCTAAGCTGACATTTTCAATGATATTAGGAAAAAGACCTGTGTGCAAGAATATGTTGATCGCACTTTGCATCGTCATAGGGCCTTGGGGTGCTTTGTTTTGAAGCCCCCCCATGAAATAATAAGTGGATTGACATCAGCATTCTTTTCCAGTATCAATTTGGAAGTTGATGACCTGATTGGTCGTTGAAAAAGAGTCACGAAATACTTACACTAATCGATAGTGTAACAGTTTTGGGGTGATTTTAGAAGTAGAGTGAAAACGGTAGGTTATAAAGAAGATTGTTTTGGGTTTAGCCGAGTCTCCCCTTCGGCACCATAACAAAAAAGAATTTATTGGGCCCTTTTTCTTATATTTGCAAGGAAGGGCTTTTTTGTTTTAACCAATGATTATAGTATAAAATTGTTAAGTTCTAATCTAAGCTCCTTTGTACGATTTTCAAGGTCTAACATATTTTTTCTTTATTTTTTTGGCCCCTGAAATGCTAAAGATTAAAAATATGGCAAAAAAGTTATGAAATTGGAGGGCAGATTTGATAAAGCCCTTTAATATTATTAGGATATGGAGGTGACTTCTGAAATATTCAAATAGTTTCTGGAAATTTTTTGTATCCGTGAAACTGACCGTGGTGCTTTTGCTGTCGATTGCCGGCACATCGATTTTGGGAACGCTTATTCCCCAGAATGAAGATCCTGCTGCATATTTCAGGGCATACGGAGAATTTGTTTACAGACTTTTCGATGTGCTCGACATTTTTGACATGTATCATTCATGGTGGTTTCAGTTTCTGATGCTTTTGCTGACCATTAATATTGTTGTATGCTCAATAGACCGTATATCTGCTACGTGGAAAATTGTATTTGTCAAGAATCCTTCGTTTAATCTTTCAAGGTTCAGAAACCTTTCTCAAAAGGAAATGTTTGCCGGCAATCATCCCCCTAAAGAGTTGGAAAAAAAATATAGACCTATTATTTCAAAATATTTTGGATATACCAAGGTCGAACAGACCGACAAGGGGTTATGTATCTTTGCTGAAAAATGGCGCTGGACACGACTGGGGGTTTATACGGTACATTTGAGTATCATTTTGTTGCTACTCGGCGGTCTGATGGGATCGCTTTTCGGTTTTGAAGGATTTGTCAATATTCCGGAAGGTGAAAAAGTTGATAGCATCCGGATCAGAAATACCGGGGAAATCCACTATCTGGGGTTTGAAATCAAATGCGAAAATTTCAATATCAGTTTTTACGACAACGGTGCGCCCAAGGAATACCGATCGAGTTTAACCATTATCGAAAAGAACAGGCCGGTATATCAGAAAGATATTATCGTAAACGACCCACTTCATTATAAAGGGATTAATATTTTTCAATCCAGCTACGGCAAGATGCCCTCGAATTCCACTTTTAAAAAGAAGACTCCGGCGGCAGATTCTTCCGGAGAGATCACATTAAATTTTGCCAACATAAAATCAGGGGCGTCATACCGGATAAAAACCGCTATGGGTGATCCGGTGGATCTCCCTGAAGGTTTGGGTAAATTCGTTATCGTGGAATACACAAAAGCGGCTGAATTCCGTGGCCAAAATATTGGGGAAGCCTATAAGGGAATCCTTACTCTATCTGACGGGAACCCTTTGGACGTCCTATTGCCTTTGCATTTTCCGAATTTTGATCGTATGAGAAAGGGTGCTTATGTTATTTCTGTGGCAGATCAGGAAACAGAGGCGTTCAGCCTGGGTGAAAGATCCGATCAGCGGTATTACACCGGTCTCCAGGTGACAAAAGATCCGGGAGTTTTGTTGGTTTATGCAGGATTTATCATAATGATTATCGGGTGTTATGTCACTTTTTTCATGTCTCATCAAAGGGTCTGTATCGAAATAATAAAAGGAAAAGCAAAAAGCAGGGTCATCGTTACGGGTACGGCCAACAAAAACAAAATGGGAATGCAACAGAGGGTCAAAAAACTTTCGGACAAATTGGCCAATTTATAATGGTATTCATGAAGACGATATGGATCTTAAAGCGTCAATTATCAGGGGATAAACAATGAGCAGTTCAAATTTACTGTCGATCACAACGTTTATTTATGGAACAGCGGCATTTTTTTATATCGCACATCTGGTTTTCAAGAAACCGCTGTTTGGAAGACTGGGTACATGGACCGCTTTATTCGGTGTTGTCGGAAACGTTGCCGGCATTATCATAAGGTGGGTGGAATCTTACCGCTTAGGTATCGGACATGCCCCGCTTTCAAACATGTATGAATCCTTGGTCTTCTTTTCCGGTACCATTATTATTATCTATCTTGTGGTGGAAAGACAGTACAAAAATAGGATCATGGGCGCCTTTGCCACACCCATAGCATTTTTTGCCATGGCGTATGCTTCCATGTCTCCCAATATAAGTGATCGTATTCAGCCCCTTGTTCCGGCATTGAAAAGCAACTGGCTGATTGCCCACGTTATTGCCTGTTTTCTTGGGTATGCCGCCTTTGCAATCGCCTTTGGCATGAGCCTGATGTATCTTTTCAAACAAAGAGATGTCAAAGGCAGGAGCAGTTTACTCGCTCGTTTTCCTGAATCTCGGGTCCTGGACGAGTTGAATCATCAAATGGTAATGTTCGGTTTTCTCTTTTTGTCCATCGGTATCATTACCGGTTCTGTCTGGGCAAATTCGGCCTGGGGAAGTTACTGGTCATGGGATCCCAAAGAGACCTGGTCTTTGATTACTTGGTTTATTTATGCAACCCTGCTGCATGCAAGGATGGTGCAGGGGTGGTATGGCAAGCGAATCGCTTATCTTTCAATCATTGGATTTATGGCGGTTTTATTCACATATTTTGGAGTTAATCTTCTGCCCGGTTTGCATAGTTACGGATCGGTATAAAAAGTGGTACGTGTTCACGGGGTGTACTCCCCCGCTGCTAAGTCATTGAAATGACGAAGCCACTCCGCCAACCCGTCTGCCATGCAAGCTCGCCCGCCAGCCAAGCCCACCCGGCATTCGCCCGAGGCGAAGCCCATGGCGGACGGGCAAGGCGAGGCGGCCTGGGGCACGAGCGGGCAGGTATCGTTACACGGGGAAGGAAACCCCGTGAACACGTACAAAAAGTGAATAGGGGCGTGAACAACCATGAAGATATTTATTGCCGGAGGATCCGGTTTTGTCGGCACCCATCTGGTTCATGATCTTTTAAATAGAGGGTACCGTGTTATTGCGGTGGGGACATCTTCAGCCCATAAAAATCCCCCGAATGGAAATTTTCGTTACATCTCAGCGGATACGACTTTAAAAGGGCCATGGCAGGATGCCCTTGAAGATGTTGATGCAATCATCAACCTGGCAGGGAGAAATATTTTCAAACTGTGGAGTGATGCGTATAAAAATCAAATATATAACAGCCGCATTTTAACCACCCGAAACCTGGTTGAAGCCGTGCCCGAAAGGAAAGGGATTATATTTTGCAGTACATCCGGTGCAGGATATTACGGAAACCGGGCCGATGAGGTGTTGAAGGAGGATGCTTCACCCGGAAATGATTTTTTGGCCAAAGTCTGCATCGATTGGGAAAAGGAGGCTTTTCTGGCCGAAAAAAAGAAGGTCAGAGTTGCTGCAATGCGTTTTGGCGTGGTTCTGGATAAAAACGGCGGGGCACTTGCCAAGATGATCCCGGCGTTTAAATCTTTTGCAGGCGGTCCTCTGGGAAGCGGTCTCCAGTGGTTTCCATGGATTCATATGGGAGATCTTATTTCAGCGATTAATTTTATTCTTGAAAACAGCGAGATAAAAGGTCCTGTCAACTTTTGCGCTCCGAATCCAATCAGAAACCGTGATTTTGGCAAAGCCCTCGGCAATGTTCTGAAGCGGCCGTCTTTTATGAAAGTGCCTTCGTTTATGATTCGTCTTGTTATGGGTGAAATGGGGACATTGCTGATGAACAGCCAAAAGGTGATTCCCCATAAGCTTTTGAGTCATGGTTTTAAGTTTCAGCATCCTGACATCGATCAAGCGCTGGGGGACATTTTTCAAAAGAGGTAATATTATGAGCCCGAAATAGAAAAAAAAGAACAAAGATTTCGGTCAAAGGTCGTAAAATGTTTCATCCCTTAACGGCTCCCTGCGTTTTGCTTTGATGCCCCTACCTTTTTTGCCCGTCAGAGAAAAAGGGTCTTCCGTTTCCAGAATATCACCCATTTCAGCCTCCACCTGTTCGGGATCCTCTCCTTGTTCCATCCGACTCAGTGCCTCATCCATGCCGTCTCCGAGTTTGATGCCGGTCATATGGGAAAGTTTGCGCATGAGATTGGCGGCCTGTTTTGGATCATCCTCATTGATTTTATCCGCTTCACTGGCCAGCATCTGCATGGCGTTTTCCATTTTACTGCTATCGAATGGAAGATCATCCATATCACCGTCTTCCTTTGCTCGTCCAGTAAACGCCACCACAGAAATCTGTTTTTCAAGAGTTTTTGTTTTACATTTTGGGCACTTGGGCTTTTTTGTCGTATTGACGGTATTGGAAAAAAAGTTAAAAATCGTATTGCAGTCTTTACAATAAAATTCATAAATTGGCATGGCATCACCTCTTTTATTATTTTTTCTGCTGTTTTTTCTGTATTTTTGCCCATGTATCACGAAGTGTGACCGTACGGTTGAATACAAGGGGTTTACCAGAAGATTCCACAGAATCAACACAGAAATAACCAAGCCTTTCAAACTGGTATATGCTACCCGGCTTTGCAGCCGCCAGGCTGGGTTCGACAAAAGAAGACAGGATCTCCAGAGAGTTTGGATTTAAATGTGTTTTAAAATCGACATTCTTATCATCATCCGGATTTTCTTTCAAAAACAGATGATCGTACAGGCGTACTTCTGCTTTGATGGCGTTAGCCGCCGAAACCCAGTGTAAAGTGGCTTTCACCTTCCGTCCATCCGGGGATGAACCGCTACGTGTGGCCGGGTCATAGGTACAGTGAAGTTCAATTACTTGGCCGGTTTCTTCATCTTTAACAACGTCTACACAGGTGATAAAATACGCGTAACGCAATCGCACTTCACGACCGGGAGCCAGACGGAAGAACTTTTTCGGCGGGTCCTCCATGAAGTCGTCTTGTTCGATATAGAGTACGCGCGAAAAAGGAACTTTGCGTGTTCCCATGGTCGAATCCCCCGGATTATTCTGGGCATCAAGTTCTTCAACCTGGCCTTCCGGATAGTTGTCGATGACCACCCTTAAGGGGCGCAGAACCCCCATGACCCGTGGCGCCTGTTTGTTCAGGTCTTCTCTGATACCGAACTCAAGCAGTGCAATGTCAACCGTACTGTCCCGCCGGGCCACGCCGATGCGTTCACAAAAGTTTCGGATCGATTCCGGCGTATAGCCGCGTCTCCTTAGACCGCTTATGGTCGGCATTCGAGGATCGTCCCATCCTGAAACATATTCCTCGTCGACCAATTCCACAAGTTTGCGCTTACTCAAAACGGTATAGCCGAGATTAAGGCGTGCGAACTCGATTTGCTGGGGATGACGATTCACATTCAGTTCGTCGAGTATCCAGTCGTATAATTGACGATTATTTTCAAATTCCAGTGTGCAAAGAGAATGGGTAATCCCTTCTATAGAGTCTGAAAGACAATGTGCAAAATCGTACATGGGATAAATACACCACGTGTCTCCGGTTCTGTGATGCGGGACCCGTCGAATCCGGTAGAGCGTCGGATCACGCATCACCACGTTTGGGGAGGCCATGTCGATTTTAGCGCGAAGTACATGGGCACCGTCCTCGAATTCTCCGGCTCGCATTTGTTGGAACAGGTCCAGATTTTCTTCCACTGACCGTGTGCGATAAGGACTGTCTTTCCCGGGCATGGTTAGCGTGCCTCGATTTTCCCTGATCTCATCAGCGCTCAAGCTGCAGACATAAGCCTTACCGTCTTTGACCAACTGTACCGCATATGCATACAGTTGTTCAAAGTAGTCAGATGCATAGAAAAGCCGATCATCCCAATTGAATCCAAGCCACTGAACGTCTTCTTTTATGGATTCCACATATTCGACTTCTTCTTTGGTGGGGTTGGTATCATCGAATCGCAAATTACAAATACCACCCTCATTTTCTTCGGCAATGCCGAAATTGAGACAGATTGATTTAGCGTGTCCGATGTGAAGATAACCGTTCGGTTCCGGCGGAAAACGGGTGACAATACGGCCGTCGTTTTTATTATTATTTAGATCTTCGGCGATAATATTCCGGATAAAATTAGAAGCAGGAGTGGACTCGGGTTTGGTCATATCAAAAGTTCCATTTGTTCCTTATTTTTTTGGTTTATTTGTAGATTTAGAGTTTATCGAAAAGCGCCGTGGTTTTGCGAAGGCGGTCCACCACACGACGTTGACCGATGGTGATCAAAATATCAAAAAGCCCCGGGCCGGCGAGCTGTCCGGTGACAACGGTTCGAATGCCGTTGATCAACACGCCGGGTTTGATGTCGAGGGTTTCCGCCATATCACGAATAACATTCTCGGCTTCAGGGGCTGTAAACTCTTTTAAACCCTCCAGATGATCGGCCATCATCGGAAGCCATTTTTTAAGCTGAGGATGCTTGACAATATTTTTTTTCAAAGCTCTGTTTTCGATAGGGAAATCATCTGAAAAATAGGCCCTGCCTCGATCGACAAAATCGGTTGTAACATGAAAACGGCTCCGAATCAGTTCGAGGGTTTCCAGAAACCACTGGCGTTTGGCGTTTTCATACTCGGGGTCCCAAATTCCCGCCTTCTCCAGTTCAGCACGAACATAAGGCTCGATCTCTTCAACTGGTAACTCCCTCAGATAATGGGCGTTGATACTGATCGCCTTTGGGTCGGTAAAATATTTGGGATCATCCTTTTTGACGTTAAAGATGGAATTGGCACGACTGATTCCCTGCAGGGAAAATGCTTCGATCAGCTCCTCCTTGGAGAAGATTTCTCTCGATTCGGGCGTTGCCCACCCAAGAAGGACCAGAAAATTTACAAATGCCCATGGCAAAAAACCATGTTCTTTATAAAAGTGGACCGCAACCAGTTCACCATGCTTGCGTTTTGAAATCTTGGCTTTTTTAGGATCGAGCGTGAGTGACATATGGGCAAACTGTGGTACCGGCGCTCCCAGTGCCTGGTAGATCAAGATTTGCCGGTGTGTATTTGACAATCCGTCCTGGCCGCGAATGATATGGGTAATCCGGTCACGGATATCATCAACCGCATTTGAAAGGAGATACAGCGGCTGACCGTTGGAACGGACGATAACAAAATCCTCAATATCCTTATATTTATTTTCAATGGTTCCATAGACTATGTCTTCAAAATAGACAGCGCCTTCGCCTTGCGGAACCTTCATTCGAATGATGTAGGGAACTCCGTCGGCTTCTTTTTCAGCGACCTCTTCCGGTGTTAAATGGCGGCAGGTGCCGTCATATTTTAAATCTTTTTTCTGTCTCAACGCTTCCTGCCGTTTGTGCTTGAGTTCCTCTATTGTGCAAAAGCACTTGTAGGCATGCCCCGATTTGAGGAGTTTACGGGCCGCAGTCAGATGCTCCTCAATGAATTGTGTCTGGAAATAGGGATCTTCATCCCAGGTGATCCCGAGCCATTTCAAACCTTCAATAATTCCCCGAATAGAATCTTCGGTCGACCTCTCCGCATCCGTATCCTCGATTCTCAGGATCAGTTTGCCACCGGTCTTCTGGGCAAAGAGCCAGTTAAAAATCGCTGTGCGGGCACCGCCGATATGAAGGTAACCGGTGGGGCTGGGCGCAAAGCGTACGATTACTTCTTGCTTCATATTATTTTACCTTTTCTTGGGAAACCTCAACAATTTTATTTCTTAACAATGTCGGGTTCAAGTTTTTTTGCCAGATCGAATGCTGTATTTAACGCATTGTTTATTTTGAATAATTGTACCTTAAAGGTTTTTAGGGATGCGGGTGTTGCCTTGATGGTATCTTCACTCGCAAGAAGTTTCTGAAGCTGTTTGGTTTTATCGGACAAACCGTCCAACTTTTCGGCAAAAACTTCTATTTCTTCGGCCCACCTTCTTCGTTTGTCATCGGGAAAGGTGATTTGCTTATGGCCGAGTCCCTCCTCTAAAGAACCAATGTTGTAATCATCAGGGTTTGCAATTATTTCATACATTTTAAGCTCCTTTTGGTAGAATAAATCAAATGAATTTGATATACTATAACTTTCTACACTTTAAAATTAAGAAGGTCCATAAAATTTTTTAGCTTTGAGAAATCTTTTGTCTTTTTTTCGGGAAATCGGCCGGTTTACCACTTTTCGTTGATGGGAAAATCATAATGTGCGATTTAATATTGCTCTAACAAGGAAACGATCATGACCAAAGAAATAGAATGTTTGTGTATGGAATGTGGGATATCGAATTGTCTTCTTGAGGATGACATTACTTTGGAGGATCCATCTGCCGTGGATTCGAAAATTATAGACAGCCTGTTGGTCTGTGAACAATGTGGCGGCCGGCTGATGCTGGTGGGCAAAGCAGAAGACGAACCTTTTTATCGCCTTAAATAATGCAAGGGAGGGGAACTTTCTTCTTTAAACTGATCCGGGCTTCAAGCGGTGCGACCTTCATCACCTAAATGATTGTGAGCCTCGTTTTTGTGTAAAGATAAATTAATGCCGGTCAGATTAATACTTCCTTAAATGGTTGCAATACTAAAAAAGCCAATTGAAAAGTGATTTTATCCGCAAATCAGCCTTATTTTTTTCCGTTTCCAGGTTTTTTTTACAAGGCATATCTTTCGGATATTTTTGTAATTTTGGATAACGTTCAATTTCCTCGAGGTACCACCTGGATCACCCGCAATCGATTCAAAAATGATCAGGGAAGCCTGTGGATGACCGTTCCGGTAAAAAAGAAGGGCTTGGGACTTCAAAAAATCGACGCTGTCAGGATATGCCATGACAGTCGCTGGCCCCAAAAACATTTGGAAAGCTTGAAAAATGCCTATTCAAGAACGCCGTATTTTACGGTACACATCGACTTCCTTGAAGCGCTTTTGTCGACAAAATTCGAAAAACTCATCGATTTAAACCTTAACGTTATCCGTTATCTGATGCAGCAACTCAAGATTGAGACAAAGGTCATCTTATTGTCCGAGCTCGGGATTCATTCAACGGGGGAAAAACTCCTCATAGAGATCTGTGGGAAAATGGGGGCATCCCGGTTTTTAACTCAGAGTGCTGCTCAAAAATACCTTGATGCAGATAGATTTGCGGATGTGGGGATTCGGTTGACCAAATTTAAACAACCGTTATTGATTTATCCTCAACTCTGGGGGAGTTTTATCCCCAATCTCTCTGCACTCGACCTTATTTTTAATTGCGGCCCAAAAGGGCACGATATTATGATTGGAGGTTGATCCGGATCTTTTATGAAGACGAGATCCAAACCGAAAACTTCGCCTGAAAAACTGCTTTTTGTTTCCGCGCCTAGGCCTCTTTACAGCCGGCCCTCCATCCAAATCGGAACGCTGAAAGCTTTTCTAAGAAAAAAGTTTCCGGGTTTGAACACAGCCTGATTAAAAGAACCGAACTATGTCGAAATTTCAGGTTTGGAAACGTCGGCAAAATATGCTATTTGAACACAAGAATGCACATTCTGCATCTTAACTATATATTGAATGCATCACGACGGGAAAAAAGAACACAAAAAGGAGATATGAATGAGTTTGCTAGGAAAGATAATCGGTGGGACAATCGGATTTGCCATGGCCGGGCCCCTGGGTGCCATTGCAGGCGCAGCGTTGGGCCACGCGTTTGATACCGGCGGTCAAACCTATACCACCACCCAAAGGGCCCGTCTTTCATCCGGGGAAGAGGCACAGTTTACCTTCTTTGTCGCAGCGTTTTCTATGCTTGCAAAACTCGCCAAAGCAGATGGCCGGGTATCAAAGGAAGAGGTAAATGCTGTCGAACATTTCATGGTATACGATTTGAACCTGAACCCTGAAAGTAGAAGACTTGCGACGAACATCTTTCATGCAGCCATTGAGTCCCAGGACAATTTTACCGATTTTGCGACCCAGTTTTACAGCCAGTTCCGGACACAGCACCAGATGCTCGATCTTATGATCGATATTTTACTCAGAGTGTCCGTGGCCGACGGCGCACTGAGTACCAGCGAAGAGAATCTGATCCTATCCGCTGTAAGGATATTCAATTTCAGCGATGCAAAATACAGGAAACTAAAGTCGAAGTATATCCGGGATGTAGATAAATATTATGCCACCCTTGGATGCAATAGAAAAGATTCAAACGATCATATCAAGAGACAGTATCGAAGACTCGTATCTGATTATCATCCGGATAAGATCGCCTCAAAGGGTCTGCCTGAAGAGTTTACAAAATTCGCCAACAACAAATTCCGGGAAATCCAGGAAGCCTATGATGTTATAAAAAAAGAAAGAGGGATTCGGTAATTTAGCTAGTGTCCATCCAGAAACGGTCTTTTTGCCCGATCTCTGCGTTATGCTCAAAATTTTATTCTCGGAATATCAACTATATGCACCCCAAGGGCATTTCCTGCGGGGCACCTGCGATAAAATTTTTTGCATGCCTTGATCTCGAACAAAAATCCTCGTTTCTGGACGGACACTATATAGGGATTCATTCCGTAACGAAAATGGCTTCTATGCACTTCACGTTTCATTAGTTTGAAAATTATTTTTGCCACAAAATTCACAAATGGTATGACTCAGCATCCGATACAAAAAGAAGGATACAGTTCAGGCTACCCAAAAAAAAACAGGTGCTTGTCCTGCGGCACCCGTGAGAATCTTGGCCGACGAAAATATTGTTCAATCGACTGCCGTCAAAAACTCAGATACGCACTCGATGTAAGAACCGGCTTGCTTAAGGCATTGAATGCCCGCTATGCAACGTTTTATTTTACCGATACGTTAATCGTTATGGATGTTCTTCCATATGATGCCAAAGAAATCTTCAGCTTTATTTTCCCGCGTTCTTCAGATAAAAAACCCGCTGAAGATTACAGCAATATGTCTGATAAGCTCGGGAATGAGTGGTGGGCAGAGAAAAAAAAGACCAATCGAGACTATCTCGCCACGCGGTATCTGCTTGAAAAGGCCAAAAGCAAAAAAACATTGTCCGGTCTCGTTATACCCAAGGAGATAAAGCTCCCGATTATAAAAGAATCAACATTGACATGTCTGAAGCTTGGAAAATCTGCGTTGAATTCTCCTGAACTGGAAAAAATCATAAAAAGTGCTTACCGGCTTCAGGCAAAGAAACACCATCCGGATATAGGCGGAGATACAGATGCATTCAGAAAGATTCACCAGGCATACCTGGAGCTTATCAATTGGGCCGAAAATCCTTCATACCGGAGGTGTTGCGGATTTCCGGACAAATGGTTTTACGACGGCCATAAAAATAAGTGGCTACAGCCAAAACCATACCTGAAAATTTAAGATATAAAGGCGACTCTATTACTTGTAGCGTTCAGTGATAATGCGTTCAACCTCCTCTTCAGTCGGCATGGTGTCAATATATCCGGCCAAACATTGATTTCGGAGCCACCGGAAAAGGGACACCGTCTCATTTACCTCGATCAGCTCGGGAATGACATCCTCCTCCTGGGACAGGATATGTCTTCTATACTGGCCCAGCATACCCACCACGTCGTGAAACGTCGCCGGTTCTCGTTTAACGCCCTTCTTAAAGGACTTGCCTTTGCTTGGAAAAATCTTTTCCGGCTCCGGATTGGCCGAAATGTCGAGCTTTTGAAACGGCCTTCGAACCTGAATCTGCCAGTTTCTGGCCTCGTTCATCATTCTTGAGACCAATGGACCCGCCCAGTCGTGGCTCTGTTGACCCTGGGAGCAGTAAGAGAAGAATTCTACCACCGACGGCCCGCAATAGGCGATGGCCTCTTTTAATATTTTGATGGCATAAAAGGGATTGTCGGTGGTTAGTTTGGCGGAATAGACATGTGAAATCGCCGTGGCCTGGGCAACGATACGACGATGCAGGGTCCGCTTTCCTGCAAATTTTTCCCCAATGGGTGAGGTCGATCGATCACAGCCAAAGCGTGTGGCTCCGGATTTCTGTGCGCCGGTGTTCATATACCCTTCATTGTTGTATATTACCCAGGTAATGTCGAAATTTTCGCCCAGAGCATAATTGAAGGGACCGTTGCCGATGTCGTAGATGGCGCCGTCACCGGCAAACACAATGATCTTGGTCAGGACATCGTTGAAACCGTTGGCATAGGACTGGTCCAGGGCGAATTTGGCACCGAGGGCCGCGGCTGAAGCGGTGCCGAAACCATAATGACCGGACTGGTAAATTCGCGTATTAAACGGATTGACCAGTTCTGAAACCTGGTTGCAGCCGGTGGCGTTGATATTATAGATGGTAAATCCGCGATCGATCATGTGCTCGATGGCCCGCCTGTTTTTATCCGAAAGGACCTTAAGCCCCTGGTAAAAAGTTTCGATCCCTTTGGGACTGTTGCGCAGACTTTCCAGGGCATAGAATGTCAAAAGGTTAATGGTCCCTTCTCCGCAGCCGGGGCAAAGGGTGTGTTTGCCAGGATACATCTTGGAATAGACAAAAAGCACCTGGTAATTGAGGGGCATTCGGTCCACATACTGGGCAGCATCATACGTATTGTCCAGATCATGATATTTTTCGGGAAGAAGATCCTCCGGGTTCAAACGAGCTTTGTCAACCATCTTGAAAGCGTCCACCGGACAGACCTGAGCACAGATCCCGCAGCCTTTGCATCGATCGACAACCGCGTTTATATTCATGGCAAACCGTTTCCAGGGAATTCCCTTGGGCGGTTTCTTGAAGACTTTGAAATAAGCGGCCGCATTCTTGGGGACCGTTTTGTCGGTAATTGTCGCGTGAATAGCTGAATCCGGACACGATACAGCGCACATGCCGCAAGCGATGCACTTGGCTGCATCCCAGATCGGCAGCTGGGCGCCCATGAAGCTCACATCCTTGTATTGGCTGGTTCCGGACGGTACCACGGGGATAAAATGATCCCAAGCAACCTTTTTCCCCTCCATGATCGGCTCAACCATTTCTTGATAAAAAGTTTCTTGGAAATTATCCATCAGGTTCACCGGTTTGATGGTTCCCAATTCATCTTTTTCCGTCATTTTAACAGGAAGACCGGAAGCTCGGTATTCCTGTCCAAAATTTTCCGGCTCAATTGCCGCCGATGGAATCTGACTTTCGGATACCTCGGCAAAGTCACAGATTCCCTCTATCGGGTCGGTTGAGGCCTTCTGGAAGCCTTCCTTTAAAAGGGCGATGTTGGAATCGACAATTTCAAATCCTTTTTTGGCTCCCAATTTTTCTTCCAGGATGCTTTTAAACCGCGCCTCAAAAGCATCGGGAGTAAATATCCCCGTTTCATTATTGATTAAGCCCAGCATCATGGCCCCGGGCAGGTTGCGTTGGAGATGTTTTAGAGCCGCCTGAGTGGCGTCCACCGAGATCACTTTGATGTTTTTATCTGCAATTCGCTGACGCATTTCTGTAGGGAACGACGCCAGAATTTCATCTTTGGTTCTGGGGCTGTTGACGACCAGCAGTCCATTCTGATTCATTCGACCGACATATTCTCGTAAAATCTCACCGGATAAAAACTTTTCGTTGAAAAAGGCCAGAACGTCGTGTTCGGTCAACTCCGAGGAATTTCGAATCGGAACGGAACTAATTCGTAGATTCATAAAAACCGGGGCCCCCTTTCTGGCCGCACCGTAACGGGCGCCGGACTGGATGTATCGCCTTCCGTTGCAGCCATCTTCGGCATAAATCACCGCTGCGGTTTCCAAGGCGGTCTTAACACCTTCGGCGCCAATACCGATGAAGGTTAGGCCCAGCTCCCGGTCTTTGTAGTTCGGAAGTTGTGCGGGTTTCAGGGTGTAGGGGCCTTCAACTCCTGAGAAAAAGTCCCGGATAAAATTGTCCCGCTTTTTCTCTAAACAGGCCTGCATGTTCTCAATGACCGCGGCGGCATCATACTTGTTGAAATCTTTGCTGCCCAGGCCATAAACCCCGTGAAGAAGGGTCGGCATATAGTCACGACCGTAGATTTGGTGTTCATCCCTGCCTTCGTGATAGGCTCTCTGAGACAGCTGCAGCGCCGCCTGTAAATCCGCCAGAAGGAGTTGGTTGTGCGCCATGCCGGTCCGTTCCAGTACGGTGATGACCTTGGCGTTTCGAACGCCGAACGCAATCTCTTCGTAACAAGGCGGATTGAAAAGCACCGGCCGAACAACCCCTACCTTTAAGCCTTCCACGTCTCGGTAATAATCAACAACGTCCTTGATTACGCCGGCTGCCGAGCCGAGAATCACCACTACCATTTCAGCATCTTCGGTACGGTAGCATTCCACAACCTGATGGTTGGTGTTCAAAATCTGGTTCATCACGTCCATGGAGGCGATAATCCCGCGTTTGATAAAACGGTAGGCAAAATCCTGGGCAATCTGGCCTTCCATGGTTAGATCGGTGTCGGTAAAGGTCCCGGTGAGGTAGCGCTGCTCGAAATCGGGCTGATAGAGGCGATTGGGGGGGCCGACGTAATACTTCAAAAATTCGTCTGAAAGCAGTTCTATGTTTTCCAAGGCATGGGATTTAATAAACCCGTCACCAATAACCATGAACGGCAGCATTACCTGCCTCAGTTCGGCGGTTTTGAAAGCAATAGGCATCAGATCGTGAAATTCCTGATTGTCTTTGGCAACCAGCTGCGCCCATCCGGTATTGCGTACACCATAGAAATCGTTGTGGCCGCAGTGAATGCTTAAAGATCCCTTGTTCACCTCACGGGCCATAACAGTCATGATTACCGGGAGACGTTTTCCTGCTACTGAAAAGAGGTTCTTGGTTTTCAATACCAGTCCCTGGGAAGAGGTGTTGTCGACATAGCGGCCACCCTGGCACGCCATGGCTTCCACCGCGGCAATGGCCGAAAGCTCGTCACTGGGCTGAAAATACATCAGTTCGGTTCCGAACAGATTCTTCTGCCCCTGTGCGGATGCGTTGGCAAAATCCTCAGCAATAGGTGTAGACGGCGTGATGGGATAGCCGCAGAGGCCGTCAACCAAACGGGTGAGAATCGAAAGGGCCGCGTGGTTGCCGTCATAGATGGCCTCTTTACGCGTCCGGTATTCACTCAATTTTTTCTCATTAATGGCCGAAAGGTCGAACTCAAAGAGTTTTTTGGCGTCGAATCGTTCCCACTCTTTATTCCAGTCCAGCTTGAGACTTTTCCATTTTCCTCTTTTTCTCTGGTAGGGAAGTGCTCCCATTAGGGTATCAATGTTTATTTTTGGTGCCATCGATCGTATCTCCTTGTGAAATATTTGCAACAGAACAAACTTAGATGATCAGAATGAATTTAACATACTTACATTGTTGGATTATATGGCCGCTAAGGAAGGGTAGAATTCCTTTCAGGGCAAACAACAAACGCGAGGGCCTTCCTTGTGAGAAAGTCTTCCGGCATTAACTTTGATAAAGATAATGAAGACTTGAAACTATGACAAAATAAAACATATGTCAACACCTATTGCCAAATGGTCGTCAAATGTTAAGCGAATTCAACAGGTTCATTTTCTCTTTTTTTGTAGACATGATATCGCTCATCCTATGGCAAATGAAAGCGATGCAGAGCAGATGCTGATTTATTTCCAATTCGGGCTTTGACCTCACCCATGTTTTCATCATTATTCCTTGCGTATAACGGCATTGATGAGCAGTGTCGATAAATACCTTTATCTTTCTGCAAGCGATACCTTTTAAAAATGGCACAGCTTTAGATATCTGCTCAATTATTTTGTTGGGCGATAGCTCGTCAATTTTTTTTGATTTCAACAGTTAAAGATACTTTTGGAACCAGTCTGTTGCCAAGTCCGCGGCTTTTGACATCCACGGGTCTTTGTACGGCACAAAATGAGTTATCGGCAAAACGGATAACGCTTTAGGCTCGCGAGCTTTCTCGTAAGTTTCCTTGATTGCATTGCTGGGAATCAGATTGTCATTTTCACCAGGTATTAACAGAAGAGCCGTCGGTGCCATTAAGTGGATCAAGCTCACTGGATCGAACTCGCGAAGTTTTTCCAAAGACTCTAGAGTTACCTTGTTTTGCCAATTGGGCGCAAATTTTCGGAATTTCATATACCACTCATAAGCGTCCTTATCGGGAAAAACGCACGGCTCTCCTTCGGGAGCCACCACCTTTATATAGTTTACGCTCCCGGTCTTGTAACGCTGAAAGCGATCCTGGATCAACATTTCTCCTACACGGTCCCAGGTCTCCGGGTCCTTCGCCCGACGAGACTCCGGGTTCAGGGCTGACGGGACCTGCGCAACAACAGCCTTAACGCGCTTGTCGTGCGTACCCACATATAGACCAAGGCCTCCACTATAAGATGTTCCCCAAACTCCAATGCGTTGAGGATCCACTTCGGGCCGGTCGGAAAGCCAGGTGATGCCGTTGCGATAGTCCTCCACCATTTCTAAGGCGAAAATCTGGTTCCGCGGTTCGCCTTCGCTCTCGCCCCAAAAGCGGTAGTCGAAAACCAATGTCACAAAACCTGCTGAAGCGAACCTTTCGGCGAAACCTGCGAGCCCCATTTCTTTTACACCTGCAAAACCATGGGCCATGACAATCCCCGGCGCTGTTTCCGTTTCGGCCAAGCTGTCTGGCACGTAGAGCCAGCCACGGCATAGCAGTCCTTTACTTGAGAATTCGATGTTCTGACGCATTTTTACAATCCTTTCGCTTGGTGCATGCAATGCTTGGTTTAGAATTGAATTTCTTGGTTAAGTCGATCTAATTAGTGTCCCTCCACAATTGTAAAATGGACAATAGTTAGCATTGGGCGAGTCGCCAGACCCTTGGATACAATGATGTTCGTCATTGACGCATTTTCGACGATGGCCTCTTTAGCAAATTCATCGATTTCTTTTTTTGAAAAAAGATTTTCGCCTTCAAGAATAGCTGCAAATGTATTTCGTTCTTTCATTTTACTTTCCTTGCAGGGTGTTTTTTTGTAGAGAGGGCCGAACGCTTGCCTCACGTGCCACAAAATGATTTGCTGCTTTTCAAGCAAAACATTTTGTAGTCACTGTGCAGACGCTTGTTCATCAATGTGTCACACCGTAAACTGACAGTGTGGCCGCGAGAGAACAGCAAATTGTTGTCAATCCTTGGGATAGAGTACAACAACTATTTGATCAACTCGATTTCTCCCGGCTTCCAGGTCTTGTCGAACCAGGGATCAAGCGGACCATAGAGTCGAAGGATAGGAAACCAGGACTTATTTGGTACAGTTTCGATCCAGTTTTGTTTTTTACCGCGCGGGGCCTTGGGTCCAAAATAGAGATCAACTGATCCATCGGCATTTTCTACCATGCTACCACTTTTGCTGTTCTTACTTGGAAACGGGTTGGACGTCTGTAGTTCAGATCTTGTTTGAGGGTCATAAACAACAACGGACCAGAAATCTTTGGCCGGGACGTTAGCTGGGATGTTCAGCTTGTAAGTTTTAGCACCATCAAAAATATTTCCTTCGCTGTCCTGGGTAGTGATGGCATACTGTGATCCCAAGCCCACCATTTTCATAACCATGGCAGGGGTATTGACCGTCGCAGCATAGAAAAACAAGGTACGAGCATCCAAATATCGACCACCTTGTCCACCGTCTTTCAGCCATTCATGACTGCCACCGACAAAGCCTTCTTTCCAGTAACTATTTTTGTAAAAATATGCTTCTCTATAGGGGGTTCGAAAGACCATAGCTCGCGCTGTAGCATTGCCGACAGCCACGGCCTCGGTTAGAGTTTTTTTGAGTTTTGGGTCCGGATCGAACTTTTTGCCTTTTTGCAGACCGATGCTCGCGAATAACCCGCGCAATTCCGGATCGATGAAATCCAACGGTTCCTTGTCGAGCACATGTGCGATTTCTTCATAGTAGGTGAAGTCGTTTGCGTGAATTGTGTTATACGCTACCCTTGAGCCGGATGTAATAACCATCTTGGGAGGATTTGCCTTTTCTGACAGTGGATAGATCTTAACTTGTTCCGAGAACATCTTGGCTGCTGTATCCGGTTTGCCATCTACAAGGAAGCCTCGCAGGATGAACAGATTGTTGTAACTGGGCGAACGAGCGATGAAGTAACCGTTGGGCTCTTCGCCCTTATAGCCTGGAGGCAGAATAAGGTACTTACCTCCCTGTCCTTTGTCTGGACCAGGTGCTCCCATGTCGACAACGAAACGGAAAAATGCGTCATTGACTGTTCCTGGGCCTGTACCAGGTGGTACCTCAATGACCAATGGTCCGGTTTTTTCTAAATCAAAGGCATTGAACGCGTAAACTGTGTCTGTATTTGCGGTCAGGAACAGCGGGTTCGAGTCCATAAGCTTATCTGTAACAATAAGGTGGTGAGCTTCAGTCACACCAATGCTCTCAAAGCCCAAACGCAGAGCCTCTGCAGATGCCATGGGCACACCATTTAGGAATGTCTCCACACCACGAAGAAACATCAGGTGCTCTAAAACCTTCTCGGCAGTTTTTTCAGTAGGTACCCCATCGAAGAATTCGAGCTTTCCAACACGAGTATCGATTTTGTCCGGCGTCATTATGGAACCAGGTATCGGCGTGTTATAGCCGCTCGGAACTTCTGTTGCGCTAACAATGCTCAACATAGAAAGAGTGATCATGCCGGCAATAAGAGGCCCATTACTCAATTTTTTGAAATTATTCATCTTTATGCCTCCACTTTTTTAGTGATTAAATTATAGTAACCAAGAAAAAACTTCAATCGGAAGCGATCATTGCACCACGCAGAAGTCACCTGCCGGTGTAGAGCGCAGCAAAACAGCGGCTGGTGAACTGAAATGTTGTGTGAAGTTTTTGATTTATTGGCTTAGTTTGGAGCTGGCAATACGATTGAGGCTTATGCCGGATTCCGCGGCCTGAACAGCAAGTTTTCGATGGACGTCCGGCGGCACTCGAACCATAAACTTACCACTATAAGATTTGCCAGCAATAGGTTCCGGAACTGTCTCTCCGTTTGCAGCTATATCCTTTACAACGTCAGCAACCAATTTTCGGATACCTTTAAGAGCAGCTTCCGGGGAAAGAGCCAGCCAGCTTAAGCTCGGAAACTCCGCACATAAACCTACATATTCATTATCATCTTCAGACCAGGTTACACGGTATGTATATCGATCATTTTTTAATGCCACGGCTGACCTCCAACTTTTCAAGGGCCAAAAGCACCTGTTTTACTTGGTATGCCTTGGCCTTTCCTTTATGATTTTGGATATTAATTCTTGGATCACCTTGCCAGGGTGTTTTGTAAATTCGATGGCTACTTGCACTTTTACGAGGTTCCCCAAAGTAATTCTCACAAATTTTACACAAATCTGTGAATCTGACATCTTTGGGGTTTCGTTTCATCTGTGCCAATATGTCATCGATTTTTGCCATGGCTATATAGTATCAATATTGATATCATTGTCAAGTGGAAAACATATGTTTTATTATGCTCGTATCTAATATTTTTGGATCATCTCCCGATTAGTTGTAGTTAATTCGGGTAAAATAAATGTGTCATCTCCAATGAGTAGGGGTGTTTACAAAGGGTTCAAGGATTCCAGGATTCGAGGGTTCGAGTGACCCGCCACAAAACAGGCGGATAAAAATGCTAAAGAATTACAAAGAGCTAAAAGTCTGGCAAAAGTCATACGAACTCTGTTTAGAGATATTTGGATTACGTTAGGATGCTTTACATATCTTATGGTTCTGTTTGTGAATTGGAAACACAGATATTATTAGCAGGAGATTTAGATTTAATTGAAAAAAGTGAATTGGGTATACTAAATAAAGCCATCGCAGAAATCGAAAGAATGTTAAAGGCGCTGATAAAGTCTTTAGAAAACAACCGCTTGTCGGAGTGAAACGAAGATCCCGTCATCGGGGAACCCTTGACCCCTGGAATCCTTGGACCCTCTTCTCCAACTAAATTGGAGAAGAACCATATTTTTTTGCACACAACGTGAAGTAACCGGTGCCTGCCCCTGTAGCGAAGCGGAAGGGACAGGCACCGGTTGAC
>PVMK01132347.1_pt1 | contig 41382 bp, 46 predicted proteins | sample 1853481 | NCBI WGS metagenome assembly PVMK01 (sample SAMN08533507, study PRJNA380276) | Marine sediment metagenome, whole genome shotgun sequencing project.
TGAGCGGCCCACCAGCAGCAGATAGATATCCATTACGTTTGTGCGGGTCGGGCCTGTCATTATCAGATCATCCAGTTTCTGAAAGAAGCTGTAGGAATCGTTGCGCTGAAGAAAATCTTTCGGATCCAGACCGTTTTCACGGGCCCGCGCCAGAGTGGTGCCGTCGGCGATAGCTCCGGCGGCATCAGTCGGGCCGTCGGTTCCGTCAGTGCCGCCGCTCAGCACCACGATGTTGTCCAATCCCTCGATTGCCAGTGCAGCAGCCAGCGCGAACTCCTGGTTGCGGCCGCCGCGCCCATCTCCCTGGAGGGTTACCGTGGTTTCTCCTCCACAAAGCACACATACCGGGGGTTTCAATGGGTTCTCCGAGCTCAGCACCTCCTTGGCAATGGCTGTATAAAATTTAGCTACCTCACGGGCTTCGCCCTCCACTTTGGAAGAAAGAATCAAAGAGCGGTATCCGAGCCTTTCAGCTGCTTTAGCGGCGGCCTCCAATGCCTGCAGATTGGTTCCCACCATTACCTGGGAACACTGTTGAAAGACCGTATCATCTGATTTGGGTGTATCTGCTATCTGGCCGGAAGACCCTTTCTCAATATGATGGCGGACCGATGACGCCAGCTGCTGCCAGATGCCATAGCCTTTGAGGATCTGTTCGGCGTCTTGAAAGGTGCTGGAATCAGGGACCGTCGGCCCGGATGCAATGACATCCAGATCATCTCCCACCACATCCGAAAGGATCAGACTGCTAACGCCAGCCGGGTAGGCCATCTGTGCCAGCCGGCCGCCTTTGACCCGGGACAGATGTTTGCGGACGGTGTTAAACTCATGAATGGTTGCACCGCAGGCCAATAAAAGTTTGGTAGCGTTTTGTTTATCCGCAAGTGATATTTCCTGAACCGGAGCGATTAAAAGTGCAGATCCCCCGCCGGAAATCAAGCAAATGATCAAATCGCGTTCACCGCCTTTTTCTACCAGGGAGAGGATTTCCTCCGTACCCTTTACACCGCGTTTGTCAGGGACTGGATGACCGGCCTCGCAAACCTTTATTTTTTTTAAAGGTAAGCCGTGTTCATCTTTGACGACAATAACACCGTCGGAAATGCGATCTCCCAGAAGATCTTCCACGGCCCTGGCCATGGGGGCCACAGCTTTTCCCGCACCAACAACCAGAATTCTATCATAATCATTAAGGCTAAATTGCCGGTCGCCGATAAAAAGAAGATCTTTTCCCAATCTGGTGTGACGCTTAATGGCTTCCACCGGGTCTACGGCCTGCAACCCGGCCTTAAAAATCTGCATGGCATGTTCACGCATCTTCTTAATATTTGAGCTCATAGCCTTCTCCGATTCTAATGCTCGAATATCGCGGCAAGATGCCGCTCCCACTGGTTTCAAAGGGATGTGGAAGTGGCTTCCAGCCACGAATCAAACGCATGATCTACCTTTTTTGAGGCAGCTTATAATAAAACCAATATAACCAATATAACCCATTAAACAAAAAGCGCCAGAGGCGCTTTTTTCATGTCCGACTCAGGTCGAGTATCTCCATGCGGTTGTTACGATAAGGATGTTTTGTTGAAGGTCCCTCGGTCAACACCACCAGGTTGCCAACTTCCCCGATGGTTTGCAGCCAGGTGCGGGCCCATTGTTTCCAGTCATCCGGGTGTTCCGCCTCGCAGACCGGCAGAACTCCGTAAGAAAACATAAGATCCTGGCATGTTTTTTCATAACGACTGAATGCGGTAATCCACACCGGTAACCGAAAACGGGTGATGCTTCTTGCCGTTGCCCCGCTGCGGGTGGGCACGATCACCGTCGGCGGGGTGATGCGCTCGAGCGTCGTTTCAACACTCAAAGCAATCAAATCTTCAAGGCGGACGTCATCGTCCTCCCGGCGGGAGATCAGTTTCCCTTTGATGGGATTGACGGTGCGGTGGGGTTCGATGACTGCTGCAATTTTAGCCAACATGGCGGTTGCATCCACCGGATATTGGCCCACGGCAGATTCCCCGGACAGCATGACACAGTCGGTGCCGTCCAATATAGCATTGGCCACATCGGTGGCCTCGGCCCGGGTGGGCCGTCGGGTATGGGTCATGGACTCTAACATCTGGGTAGCAGTAATGACGGGTTTGCCTGCCAGGTTGGCCTTGCGCATAAGTAGCTTCTGGGCAACGGCCATTTTTTCGATGGGAATTTCGACCCCCAGATCACCCCGCGCAATCATGATGCCGTCGGCTGCGTCAAGGATGTCATCGATGTGATTGCGTGCCCCGATGCGCTCGATCTTAGCGATAATGAAAGGATCGTGGCCAAGATCCTTGGCGGCTTTACGGACCGCCTTGATGTCATTGCCGGTTTCAACAAACGACTGGCTGACGGCATCCACGCCGTTTTGCATGGCAAATTTCAGGCATTCATGATCGCGGTCCGTGAATGCGCTGATGCCCAGATCGATACCGGGCAGGTTAAGTCCCTTGCGTGAGCTGAGTATGCCGCCGACAAGAACTTTGCAGTGAACATCGTTGCCCTTTACCTTTAAAACTTCGAGTTCGACCAGCCCGTCGTTTAAGAACAGTCGGTCTTCCGGATGAACGGCTTTGGGGAGCTGCGGGAAGCTGATCGATACGCGCGTCTGATTGCCGATGACATCCTCGGTTGTCAAGGTGAAGAGATCATCGAGTTGCAATTCAATGGGTTCCTCTTCAAATTGACCGATACGCATTTTGGGACCGGGCAGATCGGCCATGATGGCCACCCGCCTTTTGGTGGCTTTTGATGCGGCCCGGATTTTTTGGATGGTCTCTGCATGGCTTGCGAAATCACCGTGGGAAAAATTAAGGCGCACGACGTTCATGCCTGCTCGGATCATTTTCTCCAAAACTTCCGGGGAATTCGAGGCCGGTCCGATGGTGCAGACAATTCTGGTTTTATTGGCAGGGAAGGGCATGGGGTTTCCTCATATTTTAGATTTCGGGTTTTGGAATTTGGATTGAAGTAAACCAAGAGTTTATTATTTCGTATTTTGTCGGCTGTTAAATCCAAAATCCGAAATCTAAAATCCAAAATCTAATCCCGGTGATATATGTATAAACAGTAAGATCTAGTTGGCCTTAGAGAGCTTAAGGTACTCCAGTATACCCTTTTTGTGCTTCTCCTGGAACGCCTTATTTACTTTTTCGATGGGATTGGCGCCCAGAAATTGCAGCAGTTTGAATAATGCCGCTTTGCGTTCATTTTTATCGGAAATGCTTTTCAGATTGGTAATGTCATCTTCAATCTCAAAATATTTCAATTTATCATTGAGCGGCAACTGCCAGAACAGCAAAAAGCCTCTGTCGGGAAAATCGACGTCCAGCAGCTGATAGCAATACTGCATGACACTTTTTTCCAGGTCTTCACGGATGTTGATGATTTTCTCTTTTTCCGAATCGATATTTTCCAGTTTAAAAGGTTTGCCGAACACCTCGAAATACATTTTAATCTTCGGTTCGGTACCGGAAGGGCGCACGGTTACCCGTATGTTGGTTGTGTCCGGCGTATTGTCCATATAGTAGATCAGCATATTGCGTGCAGATGAGTCGGTGCGAGACAGGTGGGGTTGAGGTTCACCGTCCCTGCGGTCATTTTTTTCCCGGACCATGAATTCACCAAAAGAATCCATCTTCGTATCCCGCAGATGATTCATGATGGACATGATTTGCTCCATGCCTTTGGCGCCCAGCAGCCTGATTTCGGTTAAATAATTATGGCAATAGCCGTATTTGGCATAGATTTCGGCCAGATCATCCAAAAGGGTTTTATTTTTCTTTTTGAGCTCAGCGGCGTGTTCGGAAATCCACACTGCCGCACAGGCGGCATCTTTATCCCGGGCATAATTGCCGGTCAGGTACCCGTGGCTTTCTTCGGTACCCAGAATAAAGTGATCAATTTTGTCTTCACTTTCAATTTTATTCATCAGGTCGCCGATATATTTGAACCCGACGAGTAAGTCGCCGATACATCGAACCTTATTTTCATCCGCGATTTTTTGAATCAATGAGGTGGTGACATCGGTTTTGATGATGACATTGTCCGGGTTGAGCCGCCCCTGTGCTTTATATTTGGAAATGGCATAATGGGTCAGGATGATCCCGATTTCATTGCCGCTTAAAAATTTCCAGGAGCCGTTGTGATTCAGCATCACACCGATTCGATCGGCATCCGGATCGGTATTAATTAAAATATCGGCACCCTTGTCTTTGGCAAACGGCAGCGAGGAGTCAAAGGATTCAACGACTTCCGGGTTGGGTATGTTGAAGGTTACATTTTCAAAGGCACCACTTAAGTTCGAAGTTGCCGGATCAAGGGTGACGTTAAAACCCAGCTTTTTAAATACCGGATAGACCGATGTCAGGCCCGTTCCATGCAGGGGAGAATAGACAATTTTTAAATTGCGTTCCTCGGAAAGTGACACCGGGCATACGGCATTATAATAGGCCTCATCGACCTCTTTTCCGACAAACTCGATGAGTCCCTGTTTTTTGGCTTGATCAAAATCAACCGTTTTTATCTCTTTGACATTCTGGGTTACCTCATCGACCAGATTCTGATCATCAGGCGGAATGAGCTGTCCACCGTACTGATCATAGACCTTTTTGCCGTTATCAGTCGGCGGATTATGGCTGGCACTGAACATGTCACCGGAAATCGCGTTCAGATGGCGGATGGTAAAAGACAGCTGGGGGGTACTGCGGACCGTGTCATACATATACACTTTGATATCGTTGGCTGCGTACACCTCGGCAGCGGCCACGGCCAATTGCCTGCCGTCTAATTCCATGACGGGATTGGGTGCGGAATCGTCATAGATGCCCTTTTGGGATATATTTCCTGACATCGTATGTGAGAACAACGCCCCGTTGTTTGGCTTCCTCCCCGGATTCCTTGATCAGGAACTGAGAATGGCCCTGGGCGGATGCCTGTATCGTCCAGGTATTAATCCGGTTGGGTCCGATACCGACCAGGCCCCTGCGGCCGCCGGTGCCAAAAGGGGATGACCTGGTAAAAGGAATCCAGCAAAAAATTCCCACCGGCCGTTTTCGATTAAATATTGAATCTGGGGAACATAGTCGCTGAAGGCTTGATCGGTCAACCAGACGTCCAGCCATTTCAAGGCGGAGTTGATATACTTTTCAGAAACATCCAGGGTATTGAAACCGTCTTTTGCTTTTGCGACCCATGTATTCGTGTCCATTTATCGCGATCCTTTAGTGTCCTGTTTCTTCAAGCCACATGTACTGATAGGGGTTCAGATTAAATTGCCGCTGTATTCACCGTTTCAGCGGTAATCAAATCGGTTGTTTGACCGGTTGCTGCCGTTCCCGAAAGGGAAACGGAAATGGTTTTAGACGAAATATTGGTGAGGGCATAAATCGTCTGGTTTTTGCTGTATCGTTTGATCCCGAAAACTTTCGGATCGATTTGCAGAATTTCGAACCCGGCATTGGGGTGAAAGGCGCTTTGTTTTTTGCGGGTTTTGATTAAATCCAGATACGGGAAAAAGACCCGCGCACGAAACGACTCCGGGTATTTAATTCTGAAATGAGTTTTTCAACCTGCAGTTTTTCCCGGTTGATGGTCCGGGCTCTGCCGGTTTGCTTGACCCCTTCCACCCAGTTGCGTGAACCCAGCAGACTGTGGATGTAGGTAGCCGGTACGCCCGGCAGGGCGTATTGAATGGACTGGGAGGCCAGAAATTTTTCTGCGCGGGTCGAGGATGTGTCCGCCAAAATGGCATCCAAATAGGTAATGTTTAATTCATAGGGGCTCTCAGAACCGTCGGGATTTTGCTTGTAAGAAACCTGCCCCTCATTGGCTTTCACGATTTCAACAAGCCCGTCCAGTTCTGCGGGGTCCAAAATGCCCTCCAGCGGCCGGACCCCGATGCCGTCATGGGAGGCCGTGAAATTAAAAAATGTGTTGCTTTCAGATTCCAGATAAAGCCCTTTGGCCCATTGCGATAGGACGGTGGCATCTTCTTTTACCAGTGTATAAAACAACAGGGGCGGCAAGGTAAAATTATAGACCATCTGGGCTTCATCGCGGCCGTCTCCAAAGTAACTGATGTTCTCATCATGCGGGACATTGGTTTCCGTTAAAATGATCACATCCGGGGCCACCAGATCCAATACGGCCCGGAACAGTTTTGTCATATCATGGGTTTGAGACAGGTGAATGCAGTTGGTACCGATCTCCTTCCATAAATAGGCGATGGCATCCAGCCTTAAAATAGTCGCGCCCTGATCGGCATAAAACAGCAGGACGTCGATCATTTTTTCGAGCACATCCAGGCTTTTAAAATTAAAATCAATTTGATCGGCACTGAATGTGGTCCATAGATGAACCGTTTGAGCATTCTTTTTTTTGTATTCCGATAGAAGCGGCAAGGATCTGGGCCGGGTGACCATCGATAAATCGGTCGCGGGATCGACCTCCATGGCAAATTCCTCAAACCCTTCTTTACCCTCCAGGTAGTTTTGGAACCATTGACCCTTTGATGAATAATGGTTGACCACATAGTCAAACATCAGCTCAAAGTCCTGCCCGATGGCTGCGACCTCTTTCCAGGTGCCCAGTTCAGGATCGATCTCAAAAAAATCCATGACCGAAAAACCGTCATCCGAAGAGTAGGGGAAAAAGGGCAGGAAGTGCACGTTGGAAATGGCCCCCTTGAGGTATTGGTTGGCAAATCCATGCAGCGTCGCCAGGGGTGCTTCGCCCTCTTTCTTCAAAGAGTCTCCATAGGTAATCAGAACCACATCTTCCTGGGAGAAGTAGGTTTCTTTTTTGCTTTTCTGAACCGCATACTTCTCGATTATGGGCGCAATTCGCTTTAAGGCGAGCGTGCGGTCTCTTCCCCGTATATTTTCTTAAGCAGGTCTTTTATCTTATGCATGCTTTCCATTTTGTCTCTCCTTCTACTAACATTCAGGTCGCCAGCCAATTGTGCTCAATCATATAATGCCTGAGTATACGTTCTAGAACCGTGTAGGAAAAATATTTTTTGGCTAACTCATAATCGTGATCAACCATTTCTTTGGCAGAGTTTCCGGGTTGTCCAATACCTGTTTGGTCTGCTCAACCGCTTTATCGGTCACGTAACCATCAATTTCAATAACCTTAAATCCTTTGGGCTGAATATCTTTGAGATAAATTGAATAGGTATTCACGACGATGGGTTTTTTAAAATAGAGTGTCTCCAAAAACGCATTGCCAAAGCCCTCAAATGTAGATGGATAGGTGACCAGATCCGCATACGGGTAAATGTCTTCCAGGGTGTAAATTTTGCGGCCGTCCGGTGTGGTGCCTCTTTCATCCTTGATGATGTCGGAAACGAAAACGGTGTTGACCTTCATCAACTCCGAGTACTCTTTGAGCCGCAGTTCATAATCATAGCCTTCATCACCGGAGGCATGCGAGATCACCAGTTTGGCTTTTCTGCCCAGTCTGTTAACCAATTCGATCGCATGCTCGATTCCCTTGCGTTGAACCACGCGAGTCGGTTGCAGAACAAAGAGTTCATCGTCTTCGATACCCAGGGCCTGTCTTACATCGAATGTATATTCATCCGGTGGCGGCGGTGGATTGTCAAAATCCATGACATTCGGGATGATATGCGCCGATATGCCGGTGCGCAAACTCAACTGCGCATCTGCGGCCGAGTTGATCACAACATGTTCGATTGCAGGCAACACCGGTGGAAATGCCATTTTTAAGTAATCCGACACGGCATTGACGATGAATCGGTCCCGTTCCCAGTAAAAATCATGATGATGGGCCAGGGTACGGATATTGGTCTCCGCTATAAATTCCGTCAACGCAATTCCCAGGGGGATATTCAGCGGGATGGTCAGGGCGTTTTGGGGAATAATGAGATCGATGTCGAATTTTTTGACAAAGTCGTATAAATGGTCTTTTAATTTTATGGCCAGTTGATAAATTTTCTTGGAGACAGCACGGTCACGCTTCATTACGCCGAAAGATTTGTTATATACGGCTTTAATTTCAGGATGGGTAAAATGGGCTTCTTCGACAAGATAAGATCGCTCCTGGGGGCGGTCTAACTCACCGGCAAAGTAAAAAGCAAGTCAGTCCGAACTTTTCAAAAATATTGGCCCATTTTTCGAGTTCCAGCGACACCCCATCCGTGCCGGCGATGCGCGTGGAAATAAAAGCCACATTTTTAACTTTATCCTCGGTTTTAAAATCAAGCATCATCAGTTCCTTTTATTGTTGGCTTAATTTTGATAATCTCGTAAAAAGTCAGAAAAGCTGTCATTGCGAGCGCAGCGAAGCAATCTCTATCAATCCAAGTCTCTGAAATCATGGGATTGCTTCGTCACTTCGTTCCTCGCAATGACCGGTGATAGGACTTTTTACGAGAGTGTTTTGTATTTGGTGTTTAGTGTTTAGTATTCTAACATGCCGATGTAGCATCATATATTTCATACCAAACACCAAACACGAAACTTGCATTCCACCCCACCTATCCCCAATCCGCAATCCCCAATCTCCAATCCCAAAATCCGCATTCCAAAATCCGCAATCAGATTACACCATCTCCTTGGGCTGGCCGGTGCATGAAAGAACATTGCTCCACAATCTTGAGTGCGTATCGATTTGCTTGCGTTTGGATACCGCCAGAGGGAATCGGTACATAGGGTGAATTCGTTGTTCCAGTGACCCACCACCATGTTTGTTTTTCCGCACATGCCGGCATGCACCGCGTTATGACCCAGCAGCAAACAGAATCCCGAATCATGCGGGATTTGCCGGCATGCTTCGGATCGTGTAGCTGGGATCGATGTATTTCAATGTCACATCCATCTTTTTATTTTTAAAATAGGCCAGAATCCGGTCTTTGAGGAAAAGGCCGATATCGCTAAAGCGGATGTTGCCGGATTCATCCCGTTCGCCGGTGGCTTCAATTAAATCCTGGCCGGCGCCTTCGCCCACCACGATAACGGCATGCCTTCTATTTTCAAGCCGCTCCTGCAAGGGCCTCAAGAAAGCAATCCAGGGAAAAACGCATCTCCGGTATCAGGCAAAAATTAACATCGCCATTGGTGATGGAGGCATATGCGGCGATAAAACCGGACTCGCGTCCCATCAGCTTTACCAGACCGATCCCGTTCCTGGCTCCCTGGGCTTCTGTGTGTGCTGAATAGATGGCGGTCCGCGATTCAGACACGGCGGTGACAAAACCAAAGGATCGATCGGTGTAGGAGATATCATTGTCAATTGTTTTGGGGATCCCAATGATGCCAATTTTTAGATTGCGCTCAGCCACTTCTTCGGCAATCGCCTGGGCGCCGCGCAGCGTCCCATCGCCGCCAATGGTAAATAAGAGACCGACGTTCATTCGCTCCAGCGTGTCCACCATCTCCGGGAACATCCTGGGGTCCGCGTGAAGACCCCAGAATCGTTCCGCCCATCTGGTGAATGTCATTAACCACTTCCGGGTTAAGCTCTATCGGGCGCATGGCCATATTTATAGGAAAGGCCTTCGTAACCATAAGGAAAGCCAAATACCGTTCTGACACCATAATGGTAATGCAGCCCCATGACAATCGCCCGGATGACGTCGTTTAGTCCCCGGGCAGAGGCCCCCGCAGGTCACAATGCCGCATTTAAGTTTGGAAGGATCGAAGTAAATTTTGTTTTGGGGCCCGGCAAGCTCAAATGCCGGAGGCGGTGTGCCTGCTTTAAAAAACGGCTCAATTTTGTTGGGGTCGGTATGATAAAGAACCTGATCATCTTGGCCCACAAACTGCACGCCGGACATTGGAGAAGATATACGGCATTCCCCCAATCGCTGCACTTCAAAGTTTAGATCATCTGGTCGGCATATTGAGTTACCATAAAATATTCATGCGTATTAGAGCCATTATAATTTTAGATTTTGGATTGCGGATTGCGGATTGATGTTCACCGCCAGAATATGTTCAATTTGGTAGAGGTGATTGTAAATCCAAAATCTAAATTCTAAAATCCAAAATCGAATATTCCGCATTCCGCAATCCGCATTCCGAAATCGATTACGCTTTGCCGGCGCTGCCAAGGACACTCTCGTTTTTATATCTCACCATCTTGATGAGCTCTTCCCGTGCGGGACCCAGATATTTGCGGGGGTCGAACTCAGACGGGTGTTCGGCAAATACTTTGCGGATGACCGCCGTCATGGCCAGCCGGCCGTCACTGTCGATATTAATTTTACATACCGCCGAACCGGCCGCTTTTCTCAGCTGTTCTTCAGGGATCCCGACCGCATCATCCATTTTACCGCCGAATTCGTTGATCATCTTGACGTATTCCGGGACAACGGCCGATGCCCCATGCAGGACTATGGGAAAATCCGGGTACCCGCCTGGTGATTTCTTCCAGTATATCAAATCGGAGGGGAGGGACTTCTTCACCGGGCTTTACTTTAAACTTAAAGGCACCGTGGGAGGTGCCGATTGAAATGGCCAGGCTGTCCACACCGGTTTTTTCGACAAATGTTTCGACTTCTTCCGGTTTAGTGTAGTTTGAAACTTCGTGGGAGACTTCATCTTCGACTCCGGCCAGTACCCCCAACTCCCCTTCGACGGTGACATCGCGTTCATGGGCATAATCGACGACCTGGCGGGTCAGCGCCGCATTTTCCTCAAACGGATGGTGGGACCCGTCAAGCATTACCGAGGAAAAGCCGGAATCAATACAGGATTTGGCCAGCTCAAAGGTATCGCCGTGATCCAGATGCAGGGCGATCGGGATAGCGGCGCCCAGCGCTTTTACCATCTGAACGGCGCCCATCGCCATAAATGGCAAAAATGTCGGGTCGGCATATTTTCGGGCACTGCCGGACACCTGTAAAATCACCGGTGATTTTGATTGCGCGCATCCGATGATGATTCCCTGCAGCTGCTCCATATTGTTAAAGTTATAGGCCGGGATGGCAAAGCCGCCTTCCATCGCCTTTTTAAACATGTCTTTGTGTTTACCAAACCCGAGTTCGGTGTAATGCTTTGTGTCCGCCATAGTATCCTCCTGTTGGCATTCGGCCAATGCCTAAAATTTAAAATGCCTAAAATGCCTAAAATTTCGGATCAAGATCGTTTTAATTTTAGCTCACTTTAGTTCATTTTAGGCATTTTAGCTCATTTGTCAGTAAGTGCCGCCACACCCGGCAGTACCTTCCCCTCCATAAATTCCAACGACGCCCCCCCCGCCGGTTGATACGTGGGAGACTTTATCGGCCACTCCGGCCCTGTCAATTGCCGAAGCCGAATCGCCGCCGCCGATAACGGTTGTGGCGCCATGGGCGGTTGCCTCGGCCAGAGCGTGTAGCGATGGCATAGGTTCCTTTGGCGGTTTCTTTAATTTCAAAAACCCCCATGGGGCCGTTCCAGACTACCGTTTTCGCGCGCTGATAATCGATCGAAATTTTTCAATCGATTTCGGCCCGATGTCAAGGCTAAATCCTTCGGGCGGAATCGCATCCGCGCACTAACGTCTTTAAGCGGGCCCGATTTTACGCGCGTCGAAATCAAAAGTTTCCGTAACCTTGCAGTCAACCGGAAGGATTATTTTTTGACCCCCCTGTGCCAGGAGTTCTTTGGCCAGGTCAATTTTATCTTCTTCAAGCAGGGATTTTCCGATTTCTTTTCCCTGGGCCTTAAAAAAAGTATACGTCATTCCCCCGCCAATGATGATGTTGTCGACCCGGGGCAGCAAGTTGGAAATAATGTCAATTTTACCGGATATCTTGGCACCGCCTAAAATGGCGACAAATGGTTTAACCGGATTTGCCAGGACGCCGCCCAGATAGTCTAACTCTTTCATCAGCAGATAACCGGCTGCACATTGAGAAATATAATGGGTGACACCCTCGGTTGATGCATGGGCCCTGTGTGCGGTGCGAGGCATCATTGACATAAACATCGCCAAGCTTTGGCCAGTGTGGCTGCAAAATCCGGATCATTCTCTGTTTCTTCTTTGTAATACCGTAAATTTTCCAGCAGGAGGATATTTCCCCTCGTCGAGGCCTCAACAGCGGCTTCAACGGTTTTTCCGATGCAGTCATCGACAAATCCCACCTTTTCTACGAGCAGCGCGTTGAGAACCGTCACGCAGGGTTTCCAACGACAGCTCCGGAACGCGCTTGCCCTTGGGGCGTCCCCAGGTGGGACATCAGGATCAGCTTGCCGCCGGCGTTGATAGATGTATTTAATGGTCGGCAGGGCGGCCCGGATGCGTTTGTCGTTGGCAACTTAGCCGCCTTCCAGCGGCACATTAAAATCCACCCGCATCAGAACACGCCTGCCCTTTAGATCTAAATCTTCAACGGTCAGTTTGTCCATACAACCCCCCCCTTACGATTGCAGATTGCGGAATCACTCATTTTGGATTTTAGAATTTAGATTTTGGATTTAGAACGGCCGTTATCTAATTGAGCATATTATGGCGATGAACATTAATCCGCAATCCGCAATCCAAAATCCGAAATCTAGTTGTCCATATACTTGATGCCAGTTTATTTGCCGAATGCCGCCAGCATCCGATCAGATCCACAACCCGATTTGAGTAGCCCCACTCATTGTCATACCAGGAAACAATGCGGGCATAGCCGTCTTCCTGGGAGCTCGGTCGACAGGGCATCGAAGATGCTCGAATGGGTGTTGCCGATGATATCGCTGGATACCAGTGGCGCCTCACTGTATTCGACCACACGCTGCATCGGCCCTTTGGCCGCTTCCTGCACCGCCGCATTGATATCTTTGCGGGAAGCTTTTTTGCCCAGTCTGCAGACAAGATCCACGATCGAGCCGTCCGGCACCGGAACCCGCATGGCCAATCCATCCAGTTTGCCCTTCAGCTGGGGCAGCACCTTACCGACTGCCTTGGCTGCTCCGGTGGTTGTTGGAATGATGTTTTCACCGGCCGCCCGGCTGCGGCGAAAATCCTTATGCGGGCACATCCGCCAGGCGCTGGTCATTGGTGTAGGCGTGCACCGTGGTGATAAAACCCTCCTCAAGGCCGAACTCATCATCCAGGATTTTGACGATCGGGTGCCAGGCAGTTGGTGGTGCAGGATGCGTTGGAAACAATGCGGTGTTCCGGTTTGAGTTCTTCGTCGTTGACCCCGATCACAATGGTCGCATCGATTTCTTCCCTTGCGGGAACGGTCAGAATCACTTTTTCGGCCCCCGCTGCCATATGTTTTTCCAGCGGTTCTCGATTGCGGAACACACCGGTGGCTTCAATCACAAACCGAGCGCCTAAATCCTTCCAGGGGATCTGCGCCGGATCGCGTTGCTCGGTCATTACCACCCGTTGATCGTCGACGGTCATGGCGTCTTTTTGCGCAGTTACCTCCTTATCAAAAATGCCCATGACGGTATCATATTTGAGGAGGTAAGCGAGCTGTTCGTTGTCAAACAAGTCGTTGATCGCAACCACTTCCATGTCTTCGCGATCACTGATGATCCGAAATACACTCCGGCCGATGCGACCGAAGCCATTTATGCCAACTTGAATAGCCATTATGCTGCCTCCTTATTTATTTCCATAAACTTTCTAATCAAATCAACCACCCGATGGGCGTACCCCCAGCCATTGTCATACCAGGACAGGGTTTTGGAAACGTTTTCTTTTTGGACCATTGTTGCCATCGAATCGAAAGTGCTGGAGTACGTACTGTGAATAATATCACTGGAAACAATGGGATCATCCTCAAAGTTCAGAATCCCCCGCCAATGATCCGAAGCTGCCGCGGTTCGGATGACCTCATTTATCGCTAATTCCGTCACCGGTTTCTCGTGCCAGCAGACCAAATCCACCACCGACCCGTTGGGAACCGGTACGTTCATGGAGGCACCGCTCAGCCGTCCGGCAAGGTCCGGAATCAGTTCGGTGACCACCTGGGTTGCATTGGTTTCCTGGGGGATGATATTTTCGGCTGCCGCGCGACCGCGCCGTTTATCTTCAGAAGGCACATCCGCCAGACGCTGCTGGTTGGTATACGCGTGAACGGTACTTAAAAACGCTCTTTGGATACCAAAGGCCTCATGCAGGATCTTGATCACCGGTGCGGCACAATGCGCTGTGCAGGACCCATTGGAAACAATCCGGTGTTCCGGCTTCAGCTGGTCATCGTTGACCCCCATGACAATCGTGATGTCCGGTGGCGTTTTTTGCGGTACACACAGGATTACGCGCTTGGCGCCCTGCGCCAGATGTTTTTCAAAGTCCTCCCGGGTTCGATTCTGGGCGGTGGCTTCAATTACAGTGTCCACTCCCAGATCTCCCCCAGGGGACATCTCCGGGCTCTTTTTCAGAAAGCATGGGAATCTGGCGGCCGACCACATAGAGATTGCCCTCCTGGATGCTGACCTCATCCGGGAAAGGCCCCAGAATCGTATCAAAGCGCAACAGGTACTCCAGTGCCTTGTGATCGGCAATGTCACTGATGGCGGCCAGTTTAATGTCTTCGCTCTGGTAAAGAATTCGAAAGAGATTTCTTCCGATTCTTCCAAAGCCCATTAAGCCGATTGTTGTTGCCATACTTCACCTCCTTGTTGTCTTTATCAAACGTCTTTCAGAGGTTTTCATTCCGCTGATAGCGGGAAATACATATTTTCTCAGACCTCAAAATTTAGCATAGGGATGGAATAATGGAATATTGGAGCGAAATCCCCTAATTTTAATAATTGGCCACAACAGACTTACTTTAGCACCATTGATAACGCTACGCAGAAATTTCAACAATACTGGGTGTATAGTCCTGCGGCGGTTCAAAACCCAGCAGCTTCAGACATGTTGCCGCCAGGCTGCTGATGCCCAGATCATCATGGTCTGAAAGCTTTATTTTTATACTGCCGGTGGGCTCATACACATAGGCAAATACCGGATTTAGTGAATGGGCCGTTCGCGGCTTGGGTTCACCGGTTTTTTCGTCATAGATGATTTCTCCCGTTTTATAGTTGCACTCATACATATCATCCGAATTGCCGTGATCCGCCGTAACAACCAGAATACCATTGGCTTTTTTTACAGCCTTGACAAGTCGACGGATACACAGATCGACGGTTTCAACGGCAATCTCAACTGCCTGGGGGATACCCGTATGCCCGACCATGTCACCGTTGGCATAATTGAGCCGGATAAAATCGTATTCGTTACCCCAGATGGCTTCAACGACTTTGTCGGTAATCTCGGCCGCTTTCATCCAGGGGCGCTCCTCATAGGGGACATTGTCAGACGGTATCTCGATATAATCCTCTAAAGATTCGTCAAACTTGCCGGAGCGGTTACCGTTGAAAAAATAGGTCACATGGCCAAATTTTTGGGTTTCACTGATGGCAAGCTGTTTGACAGCGGCCTTGACCAGATATTCGCCAACGGTGCGATCAATCCCCGGTGGGTTGACCAGATATTTTTTGGGTATCAGCGCATCACCGTCGTATTGCATCATGCCGGCATATTTAACATTAAGTTTGGGCCCGCGCGGGGAATTTGTCAAACTCCTCTTGTTCAAAGGCCACGCTGATCTCGATGGCTCGATCGCCCGGAAAGTTAAAAAATATGACACTATCATCTTCCTCGATGGGCCCCAGGGTTGAATTGTTGCGGCCGATGACAAACGGGGGGAAGATCCTGGTCGATGGTATCCGGGTTCTCCTGACGCAATGTTTCAATCGCCTCCCGGGCGGATCCGAATGTTCTGCCTTTTCCCAGAACATGGGTTTTCCATCCCCAGTTCAACCATGCCCCAGTTTGCCTGGTAGCGGTCCATGGTTATTTTCATGCGGCCGCCGCCGGATGCAATGGCAAAATCGATTTCGTTATTTTGTTTGAGGTCAGACAGGAAATTTTCGAGCCGCTCGACATATTCCAAAGCAGATGTTGGCGGTACATCGCGCCCATCCAGAAGAATATGCACGCAGGCTTTTTTAACGCCCTCGTTTTTCGCTTCAGTCAGCAGCGCTTCCAGATGGTTGATATGGCTGTGGACGTTGCCGTCTGAGAAAAGGCCCATAAAATGCAGCCTGGAATTGTGGCCGATTACGTTTTCGATCAATTCTTTCCAAACCGTTCCGTCAAAAAGTGTGCGGTTTTCGATGGATTCATTGACCAGCTTGGCACCCTGGGTCAAAAACGCGCCCGCAGCCGATGGCGTTGTGACCGATTTCACTGTTGCCCATATCTGAATCCGAGGGCATGCCCACGGCGGTGCCATGGGCCTTGAGCGTTGCGTTCAGGGCATTTTGAGCCAGCCAATCCAGTGTGGGTGTGTTGGCCCGGCTGACCACATCGCCCTTCCGCACACGTACCGATACCGACACCATCTAAAATCGCCAGAACCACCGGCCCTTCAGGTCCTTTGAAATTTTTTGCCTCTTTTAACGGGTTCCATATTCAATTTCTCAGGTCTTTCTCATTTTGATGTTACGAAAGGTGCGTTTGCAGTTTTTATTAGACAGGATTTACAGGATTTTTCAGATATTTCTTTTTGGCTTTCCTGATGAAAGCCAAAAAACAAAAAAAATCCAATTAATCCTGTTAATCCTGTCAAAAAGAAAATCAATTCTGTCAAATTTCAAAACCGTACCGGACGGATAAAACCGTTTTTGCCGGCATATTTAGCTTCGCGCCCAGGTCTTCTTCGATGCGCAGCAGCTGATTATACTTCTCCACCCGTTCGCCCTCTGCAGGGTGCGCCGGTCTTCAAATGGCCGGTATCCAGGGCCACCGTCATATCAGCGATAAAACTGTCAATGGTCTCGCCGCTGCGGTGGGAGACACATGCGCCCCAGCCGGCCTCCCGGCACATCTGAACTGCTTTAACGGTTTCAGTCAGCGTCCCGATCTGGTTGAGTTTGATCAGGACTGAATTAGCGCACTTTCCTGAATGCCCCGTTTAATGTACTCGACGTTGGTCACAAAAAGATCGTCTCCGATGAGTTCAACACTGTCTCCCAGGCGCTGATTGAGAGTCTGCCAGCCGCTCCCAGTCATCTTCCGCCAGTCCCGTCCTCCAGCGAACAAATCGGGATAGGCGTCGATGAGTTTCTGAAAATAATCCACCATCTCTTCCGAATTGCAGGTGCGTTTTTCAGTACGCAGGTTGTATTTACCGTCCTCATAGAACTCGCTGGCGGCCGGATCCAAAGAGATCCCCACATCAGCGCCCCGGTTTGAGGCCGGCTTTTTCAATGCCTTTGACAATCAGCTGCAGGGGCTCTTCATTGGAAGACACGTTGGGCGAAAAGCCGCCTTCATCGCCAACGCCGACATGATGACCCGCTTCCATTAACACCGCGCGCAGTGCCTGATAAATTTCACTCGACCAGCGCAGGGCCTCCCGAAAACTTTCAGCGCCATAGGGCGCAACCATATACTCCTGAAAATCCGAACCCTGCCAGCGGGCGTGGGCCCCGCCGTTCATAATATTGAGCATCGGGAACCGGAAGCCGGCCGGCAGCATTGCCACTCAGATATCGGTACAGGGGCAGGGCGGAGGCCAGCGCTGCTGCCCGGGCAACTGCCATCGAGACCCCCAGGATGGCATTGGCGCCCAGTTTACCCTTTATTGGGTGTGCCATCCAGCTCGATGAGGATGTCATCGATTTCGGCCTGATTCGCGGCATCCAGGCCCTTGATCTTTGCATTAATCGTTCCATTGACATTTTCGACGGCCTTGAGAACGCCTTTGCCGTTAAATCGTTTTTTGTCACCATCGCGCAGCTCGATGGCTTCGCGGGCGCCGGTAGAAGCACCCGAGGGCACCCCGGCGCGGGCTTTTGCGCCGCCGGCCAGGCTGACCTCGACCTCCACGGTTGGATTGCCGCGGCTGTCTAAAATTTCCCGGGCAACAACTTTTTCTATTTTGGAATCTGTCTTTGCCATTTTCAAAATCCTTTCATGTTTAGCGGAACACCAGAAAAATCAGCCACACAATGGCCGTCGGGGCCACGGCGCCGGCCAGGATTCCACCGGGCGAGACCTCATTGTTAAAATATTTCTTCAGAATAGAAACACCGGCCGGGTTGGGGGCATTGGCAATGATGGTCAGACCGCCGCCGGCGACCGCTCCGGCGACGACCGCATATTTGAGGCTGTCGCTGAAATCCGGCACCAGGGTGCTCAAAAACGTAACGGCCGCGTTATCATTGAAAGCCGTCAGTATGGTGGCTCCCAGCATCAGGGGAATTTCAGCCAGATGGCCCAGAATCGGCGCAATCCACCAGCCCTGCACTCCTCCGTGGATGACCAGTCCGCCCAGAAAGAATCCAACCAGCAGTGCCGGCTTGAGATCCACACGATTCTGAAACGGCTTGGTGACCTGGGCAAACCCCAGGAAAAACAACATGCCGGGGATAAACAGTTCCGGGTGGTGGGCATTCAGAATCGTCCAGGCCATGAAAAAGACATGCACGATGGTCATCCATACCGGTACCGGATCGTCGCGCTTGTCCCAATCAGGATCCATGAACGTTCCTCGTTGTTCGGGCGCCAGCAGCGCGGGCAGCCCCCGACGCATGGCACGCAACTTTATTTCTTCAAACCGTTGCCGAAACGCCTGCCGGACCAAATCCTGATCGATGCCTTTATCAAGCAGTTCCGGGATGTAACGTTTTTCCAGACGCTTTCTAACCTCGTCGGCGACCTTTTGTATCTGCTTATCGACCGCGATTAGCGTGCCCTGTTCAGTATCGACTGCCGTTACGAATTCCTGGAATCGGGCATCCATGTCCATGCGTTTTAAATATTTTTGCTGAATTTCATCTTTTAGGCGCACCAGCATGGATTTTTCCTCCAGCCTGGCCATCTCCCTGCGGAACACCAGAAAGTACAGTCCGTTGGAAATAAGAATCCCCAGGATGGCTTTCCAGCCGAAATTCGTCAGCATGTGCAACGTCGTCCAGTCCCAGGGGCTGGCCACCATCAATACCGGCGGGGCGGCAAAGTGGGTCAGGGTGCCGCCAACCGAGATGTTAACAAACAATAAACCCAGGGTGGCATACTTAAACCCCTGACTGGGCTCAAGCTCGTATAGAATCCGGGCCAGTACCAGGGCGGATATGGTCATGGCGGCCGGTTCGGTGATAAACGATCCTAAAATCGGGCCGATGGTCAGGGTGGTCAGCCACTGGGCGGTCAACGTACCGCCGAGCAAGTTGGCGATCTTGCGGATGATGGTTTCCGTGAGTCTTAAAATCGGACGGGTGGCCGCCAGAGTCATGACGACCACGACAAACAGCGGCTCGGTATAATTGACCTTGTAGCTGATGTAATTCACCATGGTTTTCCAATCATAAAGACCGATGATGGCCATACATAGCGCAATGGCCCAGATACCGAAGACCGCTTCGACTTCACCTAAAAAATGAAATAATTCAGCCCCGTGGTGGACCGAGTCGCGATGCGCTGCGCCGCTTTTGATTTTTTCGGCATGCGCGCGCTCCCATTTGTGAGCAATGGCCATAAACCTGCCGGTCATAAATGTGTGGACGATGGCCAAAAAGAAAATCAGGGTGGCAACTAGATTAAAGGGCTCCTCTTTAACGCGATTTTTCAAAATCGACCAAATGCTAACGGCATCCGTATCGTTATAGCTCTCCACGCTGCGGGGAAAAGCCTCGGCGTCAGACATTACCGGCTCAGCCGCCGGAACAGCGCCGGCCCAAAGAGCAATCAGACCCAGGCTACCCAGCACGATAACTGCTATTGTTGTACATTTTCTCTTCATGGGACAAATTGGACTTTTCAGGTTTTTGGATTACTAAAGATTAAGTTCGGCGGCGGCTTCCTTTAATATCTCAGCGCTTCTTTTGAGCGCTTCCGCCTCCTGGTTTGAAAGCATCGGCTGAATGGTGGCCTCGATCCCTTTGGCTTTCAACACCCGCGGAAGAGAGAGGCTGACGCCATTACACCCTTCCATATTTGAAAGCGTTAGCACCGCACCTTCGTCGTTTGTGATAGCTCTGGCAATTCTAGCAATGCCGGCTCCGATGCCGTAATAGGTGGCTCCCTTTCCCTCGATGATCCGATAAGCCGCTTGGCGCACGCCATCGTCGATTCTTGCTTTGTTTTCATCCGATATGGGACGGCCGATTTGTTCTGCAAATTCTTCAAGCGGCACGCCCCCGACTTTGCCGGAAGACCAGGCCAACACTTCCGAATCACCATGTTCGCCTAAAACATACGCATGCACCGAATGCGGGGCGATGTTGAGATGTTCGGCCAGCAGGGTACGAAAACGGGCCGTGTCAAGAATGGTTCCGGATCCGATCACTCGTTGGCGAGGAAGATTTGAGATTTTTGTGACCACCTGGGTCATAATATCGACCGGGTTGGAGACAATCAGCAGAATGGTTTCCGGTGCGTATTCGAGGACCCGGGGCACGACATTTTGAAAAATCTGGACATTGCGTTCCAGCAGTTGCAGGCGCGTTTCACCGGGTTTTTGCCCGACACCGCAGGCCAGAACGACAATATCAGCGCCTTTAAGCATGGGGTAATCACCGGCGGCAACCCTTACCGGTTGGCTAAAAGGCGTGGCATGCAGGATATCTTCGGCATGCGCCCTGGGCGAGGTCTGCATTCAGATCAACGAGTATCAGATCGTTGGCTTTGCCTTCGAGCGCGATGGCGAAGGCCCCCGAGCTGCCGACAAACCCGCAACCCACAATTCCAATTTTCATAAGCCCGCCTTTCTGATACTCCCCTTACAGGTTAATCCTGCTGTTTAGCCGCATTGTGTTAAAGAAATATTAAAGACAAGTACAGTATTTCATTTCGATACATTGAGGTAATATAAGCCCCTGCTCATCGATCGTCAAGTCTTCGCTAAAAGTCCAATTTTTAATACTAAACACCAAACACGAAACACCAAACACTTGATGAATTCGACTTTTTACGAATTCATCAAAATTGATAAAACACATTCCGAAAATGACTTTAAAAATACGGTGTCGGATACAAGCATCCCACCAGAATAGGCAGAAGATTTGAATACTATTTAATTCGAATCAGCAGAAGAAAATCTATTGCTTCGCCCCACAGATTTGTAAAAATCAAACTATAATAAAAACAATCTATGTCAAGCAATTAGTTCAAAGTATGATCTATCGCGACTTCGGTAAGTTTTGAATGCACGCCAGCGTCTGTTCGGCAATTTCGAGTTCTTCGTTGGTGGGAATAACAAGGACCTTGACGGTGCTGCCCCGGGTTTGAATCTCAAATGCTTTTTTTGACTTCTGCGCTTATTCTTCTCAGGGTCCATCTCGATGCCCAGATGCGACAGCCCCCGGCAGGCACCGGCCCGAATCAAAGGTGACTTTTTCGCCAATTCCCGCTGTAAAAATAAGCGCATCGAGCCGGCCCAGGACGGCATAATAGGCGCCGATGTATTTTTTGATACGGTAGCAAACCATTTCGATTGCCAGCTGGGCCTGAGAATTGCCCGCCTGCGCGAGTTCTTCAATCTGGCGCATGTCATTGACACCGCAGATTCCCTTCAGGCCGCTGTCTTGGTTGAGAATAGACTCCACCTCATCTCTTGCCAGACCGGTTTTCCGTTTCAGGTAAAAGATGATTGCCGGATCGATATCGCCACAGCGGGTTCCCATGATCAATCCTTCCAGCGGTGTCATGCCCATGGAGGTATCAATGCTTTTTCCAGCTTTAACGGCGGCTGCGCTGGCACCGTTTCCCAGATGCAGGCTGATCAGATTGAGTGAATTCAGGGGCCGGTCTATTAACGTTGCCGCCTGTTTGGCGACATAATGATGAGATGTGCCATGAAAGCCATAGCGACGCACATGATGCGCTTCGTAGAGATCCTGCGGGAATGGCATAGCGAAACGCATAAATCGGAATCGACTGATGAAAGGCTGTATCAAATACGGCAACCTGGGGCACATCCGGCGCACTTTGCATGGCCACTTCAATACCCGTCAGATTGGCCGGATTGTGCAGCGGGGCAAGGGGGCTCAGCCGGTGAATGGTTTCAATTACCTTGTCATTGATCAATGTCGGTTCCCTAAATTCTTCGCCGCCATGCACCACCCGATGGCCGATCCCGGATAACGCGTTGGTATCCTGAACAGCGCCCGATTCACTCAGAACGGCTCCGATCAGCTGAAATCCCGCCTGATGATCGGCCACCGCATCGGTTTTCACGATTTCATCCATTTCATCCTGAGCGTTGCGGGTTTGATGGGTAAGCCGGCTTTGTGTCTCGCCGATTTGCTCCAGAACACCGGACGCCAGCACGGTCTCAGCGGGCATATCGAAGAGCTGGTATTTGATGGAGGAGCTGCCCGAGTTGATTACGAGGATCTTCATGTTCTTCTCTTTTTTGGTATAAGGTTTCAGGTTTCAGGTGTTCAGGGATCAATAGGTTTCAGTGTTCAGGTGTCAGGTGTCAGGGTCGCCGCTGGCCTGAAAAGTTTACCCGCCTTGGAGGGCGGCCAGTTTAATTTTAAAAGAAACTTTGTCCTTGGCTAGTTTCATATGATGGGTTAACTAAAAAATGAACATCGAACATCGAACATTGAACGTCCAACATCGAATAATGTATTCTGCCCGTCGAGAACCTCAGGGTCGAACGATCGATTTAAAAAAGGACTGAGCAACACGCGGCGCAAGCGCCTGCGCTGCACGAGCGAAGCTACCCTTCGAAATTCTGCGGTTCGCTTGTTTTAAAATCGATAAAGCGTAGCGTCATCAATATTGGACGTTCGATGTTGGACGTTCAATCTATTCACTGTTCCGGCCAGGCGGAGTTTCATACGAGGAATCAATTAGGTGTCAGGTTTCAGTGTTCAGCATCTGACATGGATGGATTTCGGCACTATCCATTCTGACACCTGCATACTGACACCCGACACCCGACACCTGAAACCATTGCTTGTAACTTGTAACCTTAAACTACTGACCCCGGATGAAGGATCTCTGCTTACTTGACAAATTGAGCCTGAATGGCCGTGATGGCGACGGTGTTGACGATGTCCGGGATGGTGCAGCCGCGGCTTAAATCGTTGACCGGTTTTTTCAATCCCTGCAGAACCGGGCCAATGGCAACCGCATTGGCGGAACGCTGCACTGCCTTGTAAAGATTATTGCCGGTATTTAAATCCGGGAAAATAAAGACGGTGGCTTTGCCGGCAACCTCGCTTTCCGGAAGTTTGGTCTTGGCGACGCCGGCATCCACGGCGGCATCGTACTGAATGGGGCCTTCAATTTTTAAATCCGGCCGGCGCTCCTTGACGATTAGTGTTGCTTGGCGGACCTTGTCTACTTCGACCCCTTTGCCGGATTCGCCGGTCGAATAGGAACACATCGCAATACGAGGCTGGATTCCATAGATGGCGGCGGTTTCGGCAGAGCTGATGGCAATTTCCGCCAGCTGCTCCGCATTCGGATCGGGATTGACCGCACAATCTCCGTAAACGAGAACACGGTCTGCCAGGCACATCAAAAAAACGCTGGAGACAACGGAAAAACCGGGTTGGGTGCGAATTATCTGCAGGGCCGGCAGAATCGTTTCCCCGGTGGTGTGAATGGCGCCGGAAACCATGCCATCGGCAAGATCTTTGTATACCATCAACGTGCCAAAGTAGCTGACATCGGTTGCGGTGTCGCCGGCCATTTTTTCGGATATGCCCTTGTGCTTACGCATCTCATAATATGTTTGGGCAAAGTCCTTGCGGAACTCGGATGTTAGGGGATCGATAATCTGAATTCCCTCTAGGTTGATACCCAGGGCGGCGATTTTATTTCTGATTTCAGCGGGGTTTCCCAGCAAGGTGATGTCGACGACGCCCCGCCGCAAAAGGATTTCACTGGCCCGTAAAATACGTTCTTCTTCGCCTTCCGGCAGAACAATGTGTCGGCGGTCAGCTTTGGCCCTTTCAATGAGTTCATATTCGAACATAATGGGCGTAACTCGATTGGAACGCACCACCTCAATGCGATCCTCGAGCTGTTTTGTATTAACGTGGGATTCAAAAACACCCAGGGCAGCGGCGATTTTGCGGTCGTTTTCAGGTGTCAGCGCCGGCCGTACCACACTGGCATTCATGGCGGTGGTATAGGTATCGGTGTCTACGCTGATAACCGGAAGAGGGGAGTACTTTTTAAAGCCTTCCATCAGGCGCTGAACCGGGTTTTCAGGTGCCAAACCCCCGGTCAGAAGTAATCCGGCAATATTCGGAGAGGTTTCAGAGACGGTTGTCGCCAGGCTTCCCAGAATCACATCGGCGCGATCTCCCGGAGTGATGATGAGGTCGCCGTCTGCGATGCGATCCAGAAAATGCGGCAGATTCATAGCCGCGACCTTGAAATCATGTATTTCGCGGTTCAATCCTTTGGGTTCACCCTGCAGGATTTGGGCGTTAAGGTTTCTAGCGATTTCACCCACCGTTGGTTTTCCGAGGGTTGGTTCTTCGGGTAGAATGTAAATCGGCTCTGTTTCCAGGCCAAGTTTTTTCAATTGCTTATTGACTGCCATAACGCTGTCGGTGCTCACTCTGTTAATGATGGTTGCCAGAACCGTACACCCTTTTTCTTCAAATGATTCCTGAGCAACTTGCATGGCATCAACGGTTTCATCAGGTGATTTGTTGTGTCCGTTAACCAGCGCCAGAATCGGACATCCCAGATTGTTGGCCACCTCGGCATTAAAGTCGAACTCGAAGGCGGACCCCACCCCGGTAAAATCCGTGCCCTCACACAAAACAAATTTACATTTGCTTTCCAGCTGCTTGTATTTTTTTAGAATGTTTTTCAAAAGAGTTTCATTTTGTCCATCGGCAACCATATTCCGGGCTTCTTCATGGGTATAGGCAAACATATCTTCATAAGACAGATCCAGATGGTAGCGCGATTTTATCAGGCGGATGTTATTATCGGGTTCTTTTGCGGAGGGAACGACCGGACGAAAATAACCGATCCGGCGGATTCGTCTTGACAGCAATTCCATGATGCCAAGGGCAATTACCGACTTGCCGCTTCCGGGCGCCATTGCGGCGATATAAAGACTGTTTGCCATTTTTACTCCTCATTGGACCAAAGTCCAATTCTGATTAGATCAATGTCCAATTGACCGAGTAACTATAAAACGTTACTGCATCTTCCAAAACCCCATCAAGTGTCCAATGCGTGTGTTTTCCGAATGATGAGCGAAACGCTTTTCTATCGAATACAATCTGAAGTTAAGAAATAACTGCCAGAAAAAAGTTGGTGTTTCTAATATTTTGTGATAACTGTTCGAAAACATTATCATCTCTTAATTTAAAGTCAATATATGCTGTTTTTAAAATAATCCTGCGAAAAATGAATTAAAGTAAAGAAAATCAGTTTTAATTGGCTTTATGCGGTCTGCAGAAGCATATCCTATTAAAAATGATAGGTATTCGCATTTTATGCTTGCGCTTCATGTTTTTTATGATAAAAATAGGCGGGGTAAAATAATTGGATTCAGCGAAAGATGTCTCTCACCTTAGATAGCGTTTCAGCTATCGATTTAGACAAACGGTTCAACAGGGGGGAACAATTAACATGGCAGAAGAAAATTCAACCGAACAAGATCTTTCCGAATCAGATCCTTCAGACGCGATAGCGTTACCGAAACCCGGGAATCCGTTCACCTGGTTTTTTCATCCATTCGGGGCGAGAGCCATCAGCATCAACGGCAACATGGGCGCCATAGCGGTCTTTTTTTTCCGCGCCTTTATCATGATTTTTCATCCCAGGCAGTTTTCCGCCATTGTCCAGCAGATTTACTTTATCGGGGCCAAATCCGTGCAAATCGTTGCGCTGGTGGGCTTTTTTACCGGCATGGTCCTGGGCCTGCAACTGTACTATGTACTGGTTAAATTCGGTTCGGTGGGGGTGCTGGGCACCGCCGTCGCCCTTTCGTTGATCAGAGAGATGGGACCGGTTTTGACCGCGATTATGATTACCGCCCGGGCCGGTTCGGCCATGACGGCTGAAATCGGCATCCAGCGCATATCCGAACAGATCGATGCCCTGTCCACCATGCGCATCGATCCGGTGGGGTATTTGATCAGCCCGCGGATTGTGGCTGGCATCATCAGTTTTCCGATCTTGACGACATTGTTTGATCTTGTCGGTATCTTTGGCGGATGGGTCAGCGGCTGTCTTTTACTGGGCGTGAATTCCGGGGCGTATTATTACCGGGTCGTTTCCGCCACCCAGATGCAAGATATCACCGGAGGACTGATAAAATCCCTGGTCTTCGCGGTTCTGGTTGTTACCATCTGCTGTTTTCAGGGTTTTTTCACCCATATGCGCAGCGACAGTTTCGGCGCCAGAAGTGTCAGCCTGTCCACCACATCGGCGGTTGTGATCTCCTGTGTGATGATCCTGATTTCAGATTATATCGTAACCTCTTTCGTTATGTAGGGGCCTATTATGGAAAAAGAACCAATTATGGAAAAAGAACCAATAATCGAATTTAAAGGTGTGACCAAACGATTCGACGTGAGGACCATTCTGGATAAGGTCGACTTTAAAATTTTTGAGGGCGAAGTGACCACCCTGATCGGATTGAGCGGTACGGGCAAGAGCGTGACGCTCAAGCACATTATCGGACTGCTCAAACCCGATGAGGGTCAAGTTCTGTACCGGGGCCAGCCCATCGATCAAATGAGCAAAAAAGAATGGAACGCATACATCGGTCAGGTCAGTTATATGTTTCAGAACAATGCCCTTTTTGACTCGATGACGGTTGTTGAAAATGTGTCCCTGCCACTGCGTCAGACCACCCATCTGAGCAAAAAGGAAATTGAAGACAAGGCCATGGCCAGCATCGAACAGACCGACCTGACCGAGGTGTTTGATAAATATCCGTCTGAATTGTCAGGCGGTATGCAGAAGCGGGCCGCCCTGGCCCGGGCGCTGGTAACCGATCCGTCCCTGGTGCTCTTCGATGAGCCCACCACCGGCCAGGACCCCATCCGTAAAAATGCGATCCTGGGCATGGTGGCTGAATATCAACGCCGGTTTGGTTTTACCGCTCTTTTGATCAGCCATGAAATTCCGGATGTCTATTTTATCTCTAATCGCATTCTGGCGCTCTACAATAAGAAAATCGTCTTCCAGGGCCCCCCGGATGAATTCGAGGAGTTTGAACATCCGTTCCGTGAAGAAATCCTGACGAGCCTTGAAAATTTTCAGGCCGACATTAGCGGATTATACTCCAAGCGTCACTTCAAGGTTCGCTACCAGACCGATTTGAGCAAGCGGCATCCGGATGCCATGTATGCGGTTGCCATTTTTGCGCTTGAAGAGATGGATCTTGTCAGCGAGAACATGGGGCACGACGCCACTCAGGAGATCATCAGGGCCCTGGGGTCCTATATTAATAAACACTTTGGTGCTGTTGGCGGGTTTTCCGCGCGGCAGACCATTAATGAATATGCGACCGTGCTGCCCTATTCCGACCTTGAGGAAGCTGAGCGCATTATGGAGGATTTTAAGAAGGATTTTCGGGAACATGGATTGCCGAATATTCAAAGCCTGGTCGAGGGGGAAGAGGTCGCAGATGATTGCTTCGAGTTCAACATCCTTGCCGGGCTGGCCCAGGGCAAACCCCAGATTGAAATCGAATCGGTTATGGAATTTGCGCGTTTTAATCAAAAACCAATTGCACGCTTTCAATGTAAACGTGGAGGTAAGACGCAATGAAAAAGTATACCCAGGAAACAGTCGTTGGAATTTTTGTGGTCATCGGTTTATTTGCCATCGCCTACATGACCGTAAAACTCGGCAATGTCGGCTTTATTGGAGAACAATCCTATTCCCTGTATGCCAAGTACACCTCGGTGCGCGGTCTCAGGGTCGGCAGCCCCGTGAATATGCTCGGTCTCGAGATCGGCCGGGTGGAGTCTTTTGAAATGGACCAGGAAAACCAGGTGGCGATCGTCGAATTCAAAATTAATAACGGTATCGAAATCTACGATGATGCCATTGCCTCCATCAAGACCGAGGGGTTAATCGGCGACAAATTAGTCAGCATCGATGCCGGCGGCGGCGGTGATCTGCTGGCAGACGGTGATATCATTGCCGATACCGAATCACCGACCGATATCATGGACCTGATCAGTAAATATGCGTTCGGCGATGTCGGTGGTGAGGAAGAATAAGATTGGGTGTCGAACCGCTCAATTTTGGATTTTGGATTGCGGATTAAATCAATCGCAGAATGCAGCAATAAAATTCAAAACAGGAAGATCGAAGATCGAAAATCCAAAATCCAAATTCTAAAATCTAAAATCTCTGAGGGGGACAGACCGATGAAAAGAAAACATATTGGACTGAGCATGATACTGCTTGCTGTTTTATTGATCTTGCCGTTGCAGGTTCATGCCGACGGAGCCAAAGCAACCATTGAAGGGCAGATCGGCAAAATGCTGGAAAAAATGAAGGAACCGGCGTTTAAAGAGCTATCACGCGACGCCAAATTAGCTGAAATTCGCAAAATCATCAGTGACGTATTTGATTACAAGGAGCTATCCCGACGCACACTCGGTCGGGAATGGAAAAAATTCAAACCGGAGCAACAAACGGAATTTGTAGATCTTTTCAGTAAGCTCCTGGAAAATGTTTATGCGGACCGAATTTTGGCTTATACTCATGAAAAAATCAAATTTGGTAAAGAAACCGAGCTCAAAAAGGGCAGGGTGGAAGTTGAAAGTTATATCATTACGTTGGGGAACAAAAAAGTTCCGCTTTTTTACCGGATGACAGATAAGAGCGGGCAATGGCAGGTATATGACATAGTCATCGAAGGGGTCAGCATGATCAAGAACTATCGCGGGCAGTTCAGACAGATCCTTTCTAAAAAGAAGCCTGAAGATTTGCTGCAAACTTTACGGAAAAAAGTCAAAGAAAAGCCGGCAAGCTGAGACTCACGGTATTTCAACTTCCGGCATACTTTCAGATAAGTTTACTTCTTATCGAAGATCTTTCGACCGCAGGGGGGACAGAACAACGTTTAGGTCGGGGATTCAAACTGTAAAAGAGGAAAGGAGCGCAACCCGTGAATAAATTATTGGCTGCCGCGGTAATCCTAGCTTTTTTCTCAATAATCAGTGTTGGAAATCCTTCTTATGCATCAGACCGGCAGCAGGGGGTATATCTGGCCCAGACGAGTGAGAAATCATCTGCCGAAGACGATGAGGATTTTGAAGACGATGAAGAGTTTGACGACGAGGTAGTGGATATTAACGATCCGTTTTATGCCATCAATTACACATTTTATAATATAAATGACATTTTATACGTCGTGATTATGAAGCCCGCCGCCCAGACCTATAATTTTTTCATCCCGCTGGAATTTAGAACCGTCATCAGCAACTTTTTTTATAATCTACGTTTTCCCATCCGCTTTGTCAATTGTGTGCTGCAGTTTAAGGGCACCAAGGCGGCCCAGGAAGTGGGCGGTTTTTTGCTTAACACCACCGTTGGCTTAGCCGGCCTTGGCGAGGTGGCTTCGCATTGGGATTTAAAGCCCAGCCCGGAAGATCTGGGTCAGACCCTGGCGTATTGGGGTGCGGGCAATGGGTTTTACATCATGTACCCGATTCTGGGACCCTCGAGTTTGCGCGACAGCGCGCGTTTTATCGACTCGTATTTTTTGGATCCGGTCGGCTGGCTTCAATACAATAAGTTCGGGGGTTATAGCTGGCGGACAACATTGGCCATTACGGCCTATGACAAGTTCAATGAACTGTCGCTGCAGTATGAGGATATTGACGCCCTCAAAGAGGCCGCGCTTGATCCCTACGTGGGGATTCGCGATGCCTATGTCGAGCATCGTAATAAATTGATTACAGAATGATGATCCCTGTCCGTTAGTGTGAAATGCATTCAAACAAAAAGGATATTAACCACGAAGACACGAAGAACACAAAGAATAAAAAAAAGAGCTAAATTAAAATAATAGTTTTAAAGCCCTTTGTGAACTTTGTGCCTTTGGGGTGATACATATAAAAACAAAAAGAGGTTAAATGCGGGGTTTCTGTTTTCCAGAAACCCCGTAGACATTTGTGCGAATAAGAACCGTTTCTTTTTTTACGCCTAATTTCGCCCCGATAGTTCCCCATAATTTTTTGTTCGGCAAAAATTTACCGATAGGATCTGCCGGTGTTGCCTAATGTGAACCGTTGAGTTTGCATATTCGAAGCCCGGCACTCTTGACATTTTGATGTTTGATACAGAGATTTAAAGTTTGAGCATCAATTTGTTGTTTTTATTAGAACCCATCTCAAAAATGCGTCTAAGTGCCCATGGCGGTGTTGTGGATCGGCTCAAAATGCTCACATACTAGCGTGTATGCTCCGCTTTTTCGCCGCCCCGCGCCTTTTGAGCACCTTAATATATTAAGATCTGATGCGAAATCCCGCAAATTGCGGGGGCCATGAACCCTGATCCACATTTTTGAGATGAGTTCTAATTGTTTTCACCACAAAAACCAGTACCTTCTGAAGGGGGTATTTATATGTTCAACCCCAAAAAAGATGACATTGACCTTGAGACTTCGGTTGAAATCGCTGATGGTATCTATTGGATCGGCTTTTTCGATGAGCAGGCAGGTTTGCATTGTAATCCCTATCTTATCATCGATAATGATGAGGCGATTGTAATCGACGGTGGCAGCCGCCCGGATTTTGCTACCGTTATGATGAAAATATTGCAAACCGGAATTGCACCCAACCAGATAACCGCTCTTCTTTACCAGCATTACGACCCTGATCTTTGCGGCAGTATTCCCAATTTTGAAGATATCATAAAAAGAAATGACTTAAGAATTATATCCGATTCAGCAAATCTAATGTTCATCCGCCATTACTCCGTTGCCACCCAATTGCTTCCTATCAGCAAAATAAATTATCAGTTTAGGTTTTCTTCCGGCCGTACCCTGCAGTTTGTCAAAACCCCTTACGCCCACTCAGGGGGCAGCATCGTTACCTTTGATCCGAAAAGCGGGATCCTCTTCACCAGTGATCTCTTCGGAAGCCTGGGCCTCGAATGGGAGCTATTTTTAAAATTGCGGCCGGAATGCATGGACTGCGTTAATCTTAAACAGTGCCCGCAGAAAAGAACCAACTGCCCGATCAATGATATCCTAAATTTCCATAAAACCGTTATGCCATCTTGCAAAGCCTTGAGATACTCGCTTGAGCAGATTTTAGACATTCCCTTTACGACGATCGCGCCGCAGCATGGCAGTATTATCAACGACAAAGAGATCATGCGATATGTGTTTGAGCTACTGTCAACTATAGAAGAGGTGGGCATAGACGGAATTGTTGAAGACGATTACGTTTTTAATTCAGACAATCTCCGAGAGCGGTTTAAATAAGATGAAATTTGAAGATTCCTTAAAAGATAAAATCAGAGAACTGGATGTCAAAAATCCTCAATATGCTATGCTGCTAAAGCAAGCGCTGGAATACTGGGCTTCTTTAAAAGACAACGGTATCAATAATCAACTCCTGCAGGATTTAGTCTTCAAGTATTCGGCCGCCGAAAAAAAACTGAAACAGCTTAATCAGGAGCTGCTTGATAAACAAAAACGGCTGGATGAAGACCTTGCAGCAGCAGGCGAAATTCAGAAAAGCCTTTTACCTCAAACCATCGATTCAGCCGAGAACCTGGATGTTGCCTGGGAATTTGAGCCCTGTGAGCATATGGGAGGCGACATTTTCAATATGTTTCAGCTGGATGATGACCATTGGGGATTTTATATGCTCGATGTCAGCGGTCATGGGGTTCAAGCTGCGATGGTGACGGTTTCTGTTTCGCAGTTTTTACAGCCAAATTCAGGCCATCTTTTCAGCAGAAAACCGGGAAAATCAACACCGACCTATGAATTAAGGACCCCGGCTGACGTGCTTGCTGCACTTGATACCGAGTTTCCGTTTGAGCGTTTTAATAACTTTTTCACCATCACTTACATGATCATCAACACCAAAACCGGAGATCTAACATACAGCAACGCCGGGCACCCGCATTCCATTATGTTGCGCCAGGATGGAAAAATGGAATTATTACAAAAGGGCGGTCCTGCCATAGGGATCGGCGACTTCCATCTTTTAAGCGGGCAGGAGATTCGATACCAGGAAGGGCATCTGCAAATTAATCCCGGCGATAAACTGTTTATCTATACCGACGGAATCGTTGAATATCAAAATCCTGATGGCCAATTTTACGGCAGTGATCGGTTTTACAAAACCTTAAATTCGTTGCAAGGCGAATCGGTTGCGGACATCGTTGCCCAGTCTATTAGATCTTTGATGGATTTTGGCAACCCTGCCAAACCCCTCGATGATATCACGCTGTTAGGGTTGGAGCTAAAAAATAAGGATTGATAGGCTAGAGCCTCATTTCGGCGGATTGGCCCGCTGTGCAAATTACTTTTATTTGCCTGGAGCTTGAATTTTTTTCCTTGCCATTTAATCTCGACTATGCAAATAGTTATCAATAACTTTTCTTCCATAAAAATGCTTCTAAATTAGACTCTTTTGTTTATCTATGATTGGCCAGGCAGCGTGGCAAAATAAAATCCATCAATATAAGCGACTTTAATAATCCGTGGCTTGCAGTTTAGGGAGGGGTACCCGACTAAAGATAATTTAATGAAATTATTAAAAGGAGGAGCAAGAGATGAAAATTCGAAAGATACTAATTGAGTTTTTGATGCTGCTGGCGGCGGTATGTCTAATGGCGCCTGCGGCGCAGGCTGCAGATGTCTCTGTCGGTGGCGGTATCGGAATAGCGCCCGATTATGAGGGGTCATCAGACTACGAAGCGGTTCCAGTTCCGTTTGCCGATATCAAATTTGGTAACGGGATGTATGTGAAATTGTTAGGGTTGAATCTGAGAGCCAACCTGATTCCCAGCGACATGTGGAGACTTGGGCCCATGTACAATTATCGTGCGAAGCGCAGCGATGTGGAAAACGACCGGGTTGACGATATGAAAAGAGTGAGCGATGCCAATGAGTTGGGTATTTTTGGGGGTTTTGAGTACAATAACTGGTTTGTCTTTTTAGAATTTTTGGGCGATACGGGCAATGCCTATGAAGGGTGGTATTCCAGGCTGAAAGGCGGCTACAATTGGAGGATAGACAACAGCTGGGCCCTTTCAATTGGCGCCTTCACTACGTATGCCGATGATGACTACATGAAAACCTATTTTGGCGTCAGTGGCAGGGATGCGGCGCGCAGCGGCTTGGACCCGTACGATGCGGATTCAGGTATCAAAGATGTCGGTATTAATCTGGCAGTGAACTGGATAATTACGCAAAGTTGGAGCGCCAAGGGTATCACCAGCTATACCCAGTTGGTGGGCGATGCGGATGATTCCAGCCCGGTGGTGGACGAAGGGTCTGAAGGTCAGTTTTTTGGCGCTGCGCTGGTCGTATACAATTTTTAACAGGCGCGCGTTAATTCAAATGGATGGACGGCGGCAACTTTTCGAACAGTTGCTGCAGCTTAGATAAAACCAAAAAAAATACGGGGCTTCCGTTCTACAGAAGCCCCGTATTTTTTAAAGAGATTACATACCTCTGAAAATCATCTCTATCTAAAATTTTAATTCCAAATCCGCATTCCGCAATCCGAAATCCGAAATCCGTCACGTTTACTCAATTGGCTTCGATTTAGCCATCCATGACTCCGCTTTGCGCTCACTGATTCTTTCGATCTCAAATCCAAATTGTGACGAATCGGTCTTGATCGCAAAATAATGCTTACGTCCGCGTTCCAATGCTGCGCTAATGCTTTCATCAGGTATACCGATGGTGCGAACGCCGGGGTCTGTATAAAAAGTCACATATTGCCCGGCCTTTAGCCGGGCGATTACTTTACCATCCAAAACCACTTTCATTGAAAATCCAAATCCGAACATGTGTGTTTCGCGAATGACAGTGACTTCGGCCATGTCCGCAGAGTATCCCTGGGACGGGAAGTATTCCGTTTTGCCACTGGTACAGGATACAAGAACAATCACCAGCATTATCAAAAGTAAATATCTTCGCATATTCTCCTCTACAAATTCATACTCTAAAATTTTTACCCTGTGGAATTCAGCCTTCGGCAAAGCAGCCTCTGGCGGCATTCCACAGGGTAGGTCTAAAATCTGCAATAGATTAATCCAAAATCCGAAATCAAAAATCTAAAATCAAGAGATCCTACTGTCCGGATCTTTTTTCTTCGAGGATTTTGAGTGCCTCAGCAATGTTGCGACTGAGCTTTGCCACCAGACGGCTCTGGGCCGCAACCATCTCGGCGATCGTATCTCCTTTGGTGGATTCATTTAAAACCGACTGCTGCTTCAGGAGCACGGTTTCGCCGTTATCACCTAAAATCGCCCAGCGGGCCCTCAGCACAACCTCATCTTCGGGATCGCCGTCAAATCGGCTGACGTCGATTATAACCTGATAGGCAACCGGTATTGATCCAGCCGGAGGAAATTTGATGACGCTTCCGCTGGAAAGCAGAACGGCAAGATTGTCGATTACAGCCCGGATGAGATTTTCATGCAACGGCTCTGCCCAGCGGTCTAAATCTGCAATCCGGATTTCGTTGTCGCTGTGTCGAATTACTATTTGGGGTCGGTCCAGTACTTGCGACAGGGTTAACGGACCGATGACAACTATGGCTTCTTTTAAATCGGTAACCGGCTGAGTTTCGTTTTCGGCGGTGTACAACGAGTTTAAAACGTAATATTTGGTGGCAGGTGCTTGGCTCCCGCCACCCAAGCAGCCACTGAGAGCCAGCATAAAGGTCAACAGAACTGCACTTGCGAATTTAAAAAAATTTAGATGCATCACTGTCCTCCAGTTTTGGTCACCCTTCCGCGAAGGATGGCATCCGGGTGCTGTTCAATAAAATCGGCTAAAACCCGAACAGAGCGAGCGGCTGCCGCAATTTCCTTGAGGGCTGCGGAAATATCATAACGGAGTTGGGTGCCTTCTTCCGCAATATCTTCAATGCTTTTAAGGGTTACATTGGCCTGATCCAGGGCCGTTGTGGCTGAGTCGGCCGCTTCTTTGATGTTTGATCTCATCAGTTTGCGGGCGTCCCCGATACCGGCCCTGACTTCAACAAGGGTTTGATCGATACCGGCCCTGACTTCAACAAGAGTTTGATCGATACCGGTTGCCAGGGGCTCAACCTTGCTGTCAATATTACGTACTAATTTTTGAATATCGGTCATTGTCTGTCTTAATTCGCCGATACTTGCATGTAAATCGGGAGAAGTTGCCAGCTTGGCGATACCGTCCATCGCCCGTCTCACATCCTCTGCTATTTCTTTGATGTTAATTCCACTCAGGATATTTTCCAGTTCCTGCAGCGGAGTCGGAACTGTTGGAATTTCCCATAAATCCCCAAACTGCTTACCGAGTTCAGCTTTGTGCACACCAAACATTTTAGCGGGTCTTTGCGGCAAGAAATCCACATTAATCATCAGCTGACCGGTTACCAGACTCTGCATTTGCAATTGAGCTTTCAGGCCTTTTGCAATTAATGCTCGGTGAAATTCTTTATCCTCAACTTTTACTTGAGGACCGATCTCCCTAAAGCTGTCCGGGTAAACTTCATAGATTACCGGAATGTTGACCGAAAGTGTGACCGAATCAAAATTGACCTTGATTTGGGAAACCTCACCAATTTTTACCCCCCTGAATACAACCGACGATCCGACATTCAGACCTTTTACCGAACCTTCAAAAAAAGACACCCAAAATGTTTGTTTTCTAAAAAACTTGCCGGAACCAAAAACCACAAGTGCAACCACAGCCAATGCCACCGCTCCAACAATAAAGGCCCCGATCAATGTTTTATTTGCTGGTTTGCTCATGAGAATATTTCCTCATATTGGAGTCAATTTTAATTTTGGATTGTAGAATTTTAATTTTGGATTATATCAAACGACTATCTTATGTCTAAGTCAGGACACCTTTAATTAAATCCAAAATCTAAAATCCAAAATCCGCAATCCCTATCCTTTTCCTCTTGTCAAAAACCGTCGTAGCTCCGGATCTTCGGTTTCCTCGAGCAGCTTTTTGGGATCACCGGCAGCGGTCATGGTTTTTTTATCCGGATCCAGATACACGGAATTGTTGCCGATGGCAAAGATGCTGGCCAGTTCATGAGTGACCACCATGATGGTAGTACCCAGACTTTCCCGAAGCTCGAGAATCAATTCATCCAGCAAACTGGCACTGATGGGGTCTAATCCGGCTGACGGTTCGTCAAAAAAAAGAATATCCGGATCCAGTGCCATGGCTCTGGCCAGACCGGCGCGTTTGCGCATCCCGCCGCTGATTTCCGATGGATAATAATCCTCAAAGCCGGCCAGACCGACCAGAGAGAGTTTGAGGGCGGCAATTTCACGAATTTGACCCGCATTCAAATCAGTATATTCACCCAGCGGCAACGCGATGTTTTCAGCCAGGGTCATGGAACTCCACAGAGCACCGCTCTGATAAAGGATTCCGATATTCCTCATAATTTGATCGCGCTGTTCCGGTTCCGTCTCCCAGAAGCTGACGTCTTCGTAAAAAACATGACCTTTAGTCGGTGATTTTAAACCCACCATATGCCGCATCAGGGTGCTTTTGCCGCATCCGCTGCCGCCCATGATGATAAAAATATCTTCGCGGTTAACGGTAAACGTCAGATCCCGCTGTACCACGAAACTGCCGTAGGCCATGGTAAGGTCTTCTACGATAATATGGGGCTCTTTGTTTGTTTCGTTTTCGGACATAAGTAAACCGTTAGGCATCGGGCATCAGGCATTAGGCTTCGGGCTTCCGGCAGAGTTTTTGTGCTCAGTCCGCAGTCCTCAGCACTCAGTCCTTATTTTCCCTGACACCTGAACACTGACACCTGAAACCTGTTAATTCCAAACACCAAATGCTAAAAACTAAATACCAAGGATATTGGCCACTATGGTAATTATCGCGGTCGCTACAACAATGGTTACAATGCCGGTGACCACGGCCGACGTCGTTGCCTGTCCGACGGCTGAAGCACTGCGGCCGCATTGAATACCCCGCAGACACCCGGCCAGGGCAACCAGTACCCCAAAAACAACGGCATGAAAAAGCCCGATAGAAAAATGGTACAGGTTAAGGGCTTTTATGACTTGATTGATGTATTGGGTGCTCGAGATGTCGAGCATGCCGACGCCCACAATGAACCCGCCCAAGATGCCCATCAAGTCTGCATAAATACATAGAAGCGGCATCATCATAACCAGGGCCAGCATACGCGGTAACACCAGGAACTCCATGGGCGAAATGCCCAGGGTCTGCAGAGCATCGATTTCCTCGTTCACCTGCATTGTGCCCAGCTGGGCTGCGAAAGCAGCGCCGGTGCGGCCCGCCATGATGATGCCCACCATGACCGCTCCCATGACGCGCACCATAGCAATGGACACCAGGTCCGCCACGTAAATCTGGGCACCGAACATCATCAGCTGAACGGCACCGATAAAAGCCAGAATCAAACCCACCAGAATACTGATGAGCGAAACAATGGGTAACGCCTGGACCCCGCATTGCTGGATAGTGAGCATCAATTCTGAGCGCTGGAAACGTGCTTTGCCGACCAGAAACTTTAAAAAAGCCAGAAAGGCTCCTCCAATGAAATCGAGCGTATCGATTGATGATTGGCCGGCTCCAATTGCGGATGCGCCGATGCGAGCTACCAGAGGTTCGCGAACCGCCTCTTTGCGCGCACCCTTTCTTTCCGGGACGGCAAAGGCTAGGTCGATCAGTTTTCTGACGCCCTCGGGCAGACCCTCTTTTTGTACGGCAATATTACCATTTGCGTGTTGATTAATAATTTTAATCAGAAAAGACAGCAAACCGCTGTCCCAGCCTGTTAGCTCCCGGGTATCAAAGGCGATTTGCTTAACGCCTGCATTGGATTTAACCTGGCTCTGAACTTCGCCGACGTCAGGGAGTTTCTGTTCAATCGTCCAGCTGCCTTTCAGTCGAACCAGCAGCGTATCATCCGCGGGCCGATCAAAGCTCAGTTCACAGGGTTCGGTTATGTCTTCTTTTGCCGCGTTCATGGTTCATCTAATTGGAGTAGTGGAGTCTTTACTATTTTGAAATTTAGAATTTAAATTTTGGATTTAGTCTAATGGATCCCTAATCAATGATTCGATTACCCAGCTATTTGAAGGGTACGATTATATTTAAGTACAATTTCTCTAAAAATTTTTACCCTTGCCACAACTGATTTCAAAACCCTTAGATCTTGTATGAGGGCAAGGCGCGAGGCGCTTAGAAAGCGGAGCGTACACGTGAGTACGTGAGCATTTTTAAGCGGCTCGTAACGCCGCCATCGTGCAAGAGATGAGGGTTTTGGATCAGTTCTAACGGGCTGCTTTCTGCATCGTGTCCAGGTACTCATCCAATTCCTTGATGCTTTTAAACACCTGCAATGTCGGCAAGGCGTTCAAAATTTCAAAAACTTTTTTTATCTGGCGCTGAAGACGTATAAAGATGATTTTGCCGTTGTCCTTTTCCATGGCTTTTTTGGCTTTTAGCAAGACCCGGACGCCCATGCTGTTGATATAATCCAGATATTCCATATCAAAGATAAGGACATCCGGGGATTGATTTAAGACCGCATCGACTGTTCCTTCTAAAACTGTGGACGAATTTGCATCCAGGGTTCCAATTGGAGATATGGTAAAAACGCCGGGCCGGGTTTCTGCCGAGTTAACTTTTAGCGACATGCAACCTCCTTTTTTTGATTTTGGATTTTGGATTGGGGATTAAAACTGCAAAAGATCGATGCTCGGCTATTGGGTCGGACATTAAATCCAAAATCCGAAATCTAAAATCCAAAATATAGATAGCTCCATTACTCCTTTTAGTTTTTGGCACTACAAACTTTAACTCACTGTGATAGATAATTGATTTGCAAACTTTCACTCTAATCTGTTTTAAACCATTTGCGGAATAATGTCTTTAAAGATATCTGTTTCATTTTCGATGCTTCTTCGGGTCCTTCAACCGGTTTATCCGCAGGCCACCATTCCACCGGATCGAACGAAAAAGATAAGCAGGACTTCAGAGCCGGGATAAGCTTTTCATCAATTAAAACATCTTCGCGCTCGTCGATATTTCTGAAATGAACGCTGATCTCCTCTATATACCATTCCGGAATTACTTCCAGAGTATCCAAAGAGACTCTAACGGTTTTCTCCATATCTTTTCCCAGATAGGGCTTCAGGGAATCCTCGGTCAGGTCGTCAAATACCTGTTTTAAATGCGCTTTCAATTCTTTATTGTCTTCCGTGTCCACAATAAATGTGAGTGTAATATATCCACCCCCATATGGGCGATGAAAAGAAGATATTTTTATTACCCCTTCTTTACTCTGGTCATCCGCTCCGAATCGGATCCCAAAGCCGACATATGCGATCATTTTTTCGTGGGCTTTGACCGAAAGATAACTCGTTTTAGGATCAAATTCCTGCGTCATGCTGCTTTTCCATTAAGATAAGTTGAGGGATTTCTAATTTTTTGAGGCCTTATTGTGTACTTAACAAAGAATCTATACCGTTTCAACCTGCGCGCCTAAAAAAATCGATTTTGTTGGTTGTTTTCAAACCGGGTGTTTCGCACCCGGTTCCAACCGCAACGTTTAAAGCCCTAACGTGCTTTTGTCTTTTCGGCCTATGGCCGAAAATTCAAGCCACCCGCTATGCGGGTGGTCGTTGACTCATGATGGATCGGCATGCTCAATTTTTGATACGCGAAAGGCGCAACGTGAATTTGCCGATACGAATTCGTCAGAAGGCTATCCGATATTTTCGGTTTCAAATTTTGAAGATCGATCCCGGGACCGAAAGAAAAAGAAAAAGTCTTTTCTATGGAAGCGTACAGGCGCCGAACACCACAAATCCCACTTCGTCACCCGAGGCGGTCAAAACCATTTTGCCTGATTCTTCAGAGATGGCTATACTCCAGCCGAGGCCATCTCTGACGTCCTCAACACCATCTTCGGCGCCCTGGAGAATCAGTTTGCCGTCGACATGCTCGGAATTTTTGATCGTGGTGCTTCTTTTGCTTCCGCTGGATTGGGTTGCGCTGATTTTTTTCTCTTTGAAATTAATTCTTAGAAATTGAGGGATGCCGATCTCCTCGGCCATTACTTTCTGGCAATTCCCGCCCGGTCCGCATTCGACGATGTCCATTACCGCACATAACAGAGGCTTGGACCCATCGAAATCCCCGGCTAAAGCCGGTAAGGATATTAGACCGACTAGTGCAGTGATTAACCCGAATATTTTTATCTGATTCATGATTGTCTCCTATTATGTGTTCCGAGTTGCCTGTTTCAGATAAAATGTTATGGTCAACAAACTCGCAACTCGCAATTCATTTCGATCCAAAATCTAAATTCTAAAATCACAAATCCAAATAATCCACAATCCGCAATCTAAAATCCAAAATCTATTTAACCGTATACCCTCTCCCCTCAAGACAGGCACCGAAGGCGCGGTTGTAGGTATTTCGCTTCTGCACATATGCATTTCCCTGTTCCTGTTCCCACTGTTTTTGCGCTTGCGACTCACGTCTCCTCTGATCGGACCTTCGCATGCCGCCGATTAAACCGCCACCTGCCGCTCCAATGGCTAGCCCTTTTTTTGTATCGCCGGCAATGGCCCCGGTCACTCCTCCAACCGCAGCCCCTCGTGCGGCACCACGGAGCAGACCTCCCTGCTTGGCTTCTTTTTTGGGCGGCGGCGCTGTCGCTGTGGGCATTTCCATGGGATCAAATCCGGTTTCTTTTTTAGCCCAGGAATAACACTGGAACTTATCTTGCTCCATCTGATCTTCGCTCTGGCCTTTGGCCGGATAGATGATAACCTCCTGTGCCAGAACAGGACCTGCAACCATCACTGCTAAGACAATTAAACTCATCCAAACGATTTTTTGCCTCATCTTCATGCTCCTTTTTTCTTTGAGATGGCTACGTTATCTATTCAATTCCGAAACGATCTCATTAAAATCGTAAATTATGATTAACAACTAGCCTTTGAGTAATAATAACCGGATATAAATCGATCTATGTGTTGATACAATTGCGACGATTCCGCCGCTGGAGGGTTGAATTCCATCACTTTTACCCCGGAAAGTGATGAAGAAAATATAAATTGAATCCTGTTTATCCTGTCTAAAAAAACCTCTTAAAGGTTTACCAATCCGGCCAGCGCCACTGCTTGCGCTCGTCTGCGGTAGCCGGTGTTTCAACCTCTTTCGGCTCTATCAGGTCTCCCCAGTCG
>PVMK01139699.1_pt1 | contig 41378 bp, 42 predicted proteins | sample 1853481 | NCBI WGS metagenome assembly PVMK01 (sample SAMN08533507, study PRJNA380276) | Marine sediment metagenome, whole genome shotgun sequencing project.
GGGGCTATCCGATTGCGGAATTTTTTAAATATTGACATTGATGATTGGGTTGGACAAGGGGCAGCGGATAGCGCGTGCATGGCGGATAGAAGGCGAAAGTTCGGTCTGACCTGGCTGGCGGTGAGCCGCCGATATGGCAGAGAGGCGGAATCGAAATGGCTTATTTTGTGAGCCAATCTATTTTAACAAGCTTTTCTACATTCTTAAATTCAGGATCACCGGTCAGGATGACGGCATTTTCTCGTTGGGCCGTGGCGACCGCAAAGCCATCTTCCTTATTTAGATAGGCTAACAACGCATAGCTATCCAGCAATTTTTTTCTCTTCACGATGTTTATCCTTTTCCCGGTGTTCGGTTAAGGCCCTGGTAAGTGAAGATTTCTCTTTGAAAATCCCGCAAAAGGCTTCCACCGGATCGTCCGGCAGCAGCGTGAGGAGTACCCGATCTCCTTCAGCTTTAACGGACAGCCTTTTGCCTGCAACAATATTCAGCCGTTTTCTAATTTCTTTCGGGATAACGATTTGGCCTCTGCTCGACGCAGTTACAACTTGCATTATAAGCCTCTTTTATTGTGTAAAATATATCAAATTGAATCCAACATCATTAATTACGTCTTATTAAATTTAAATTAACACCATAATTTAATTTTATCAATCATTCTTATAATTGTTTTATCTTTTTATATAAAGCTTATTAAACAACCCTGCAGCAAACTGCAGGCAGAAAACAGGGTAACGGTCATGAATTTATGCGTTTCCACTGAATAATAGAAAAGAATTGCATATTTTCATGACCGTTATATTTCTTAGTTTGAATATTTTTGTATGTGGGGGTATGCACAGGGGTTATCGAGATTTTTTACACTTAAATTCTACGGCAGCTCGGAAACGATTTTCCGGTATTCATCTTCGGTAAATACTCTAAAGGTTTCCGTCCGAATGGAACCGGCCGATGCGATAGTTATAGCCAATTTCGTCGCGGTTTCATCATCCGGCCCTTCTGCAATAACCACTGCATCGTATCTGCCCATCGCCAGATAATACGCCTTTATCTCACCACCCATTGATTTAAACAGCTCTTTGGCTGTGTCAAGGCGTTTAGGGCTTTCTTTCATGTTTTCCACACCTTTCTGGGTATAGTTGACTAGAGTGACATAAGTAGGCATGGGTCCACCTCCTTTCTTTTAAAGCCCCGTGTATACCCCCAAAATGAAGAACAACATTTGTTATTTTGGAACTTCAAGCCAATTGCGGAAAGCTCGAATTGAGTTTAGAGCGCGACGAGTGATATATCGATTGCAGAAGAGTGTGAAAAGACTCAGGTTATCGGTGAGGTATCAGCTGCAGATCAGGATTGAAATCGAAGAAATCTAATACTTCGAATACCAAAACTGCAGTGAAAGTCAATCATCTTTTGAATCTTTTCAATTTCGTTGGGTTTATAACCGATCAATTTAAGGATTCTACCTGCCATTCGTGCAGCAATCGGTTCATTTTTATCATATTCTCTAATGTAGCCAGTGTCATGAAAATAAGCCGCGGTAATTAACAATTCTCTATCATGTTCGGATATATTCTCAGATATTGCAATTATTTTCAGCCGAGGTGTATGAGGCTCGTATCTTAGTTTCATATCAAGACCTGTTAAAATTTCATAAATGTTATGGTTAGCACCGGTTACCGCCAAGCTTCAATGAACTCAAAATGATAAAAGACAAGTTTCCATTGACCATTTGTTTTTACCCAGGTGGAAGACCATCGTTTTTTAGCAGATAACCACGGGTACTCTTTGTGTTTCCTTGAGACCTTGTAATTTCCGCAGGCGATGCCAGTGTTGCCAATCACATCTGCATGCGAGGTCACTATATTGATATCGTAGTATTCATACTGAGATATCAATTCCTTCAACTGCTGTTTCCAGAGTTCCTTATCTATAATTTTATGATTGGTGATGTATTTATCTTTGAAGGTAAATCCGACAGCTTCTGCTTCAATGTCGGCAATAATGTCGGCATCCCAATGAATCAAAGAATCACAATATCTTTTAACTGCTGCTTTAAATTCCCCTAAATCGTCGGCGCGGGTAATAGAGGTGTTCATGGCCAAAGATAGCACCAACAAAAGAATAAACGGAATAAAAACATTTCGTTTCATAATTTCCTCCTTTCGTTTTGTTTATAAAATGCTAAACTCTGACATGGTTATCTTTCGGTACCATTTCAGGGCAGAAGGAAAATTATAAGCTGTGAGGATTCAAACCAACTGGTAGCATTAAGCAGAGCGATTCTGATATCCGAATGAAATACAAGTGTGAGATTGAGCCGTAGATGATTTCCTCTCACATAAATAAAGATTCATAAAAATGTCAAGAAAATACATTTTGAGGGTTGTTATTTGGACTCGATAGAATGCTTATTTATTGAGAGTATATTCAAAGTGGGCGTGTGGGCTTGTAGCTATCAGAACCACATTCAGTGCTCCACGAGAAAGAGACGCCATTCACCGGGAATACCCTTTAGGGCATACTTTCCACGATCATTGAAGTTCAGACCTGATCCTGCTACCAGGTCTTTGACTGTGCTAGAAACGAGGACCTCGCCCGTGTCAGCTTTGTTCATTACGCGTGCTCCGATATGCACAGCAATCCCGCTGACTTTGTCTTCCATTACTTCACACTCGCCGGTGTGTAACCCCGCTCGGATGGTAATACCGAGGCTCGAGACAGCGTCCCGGATGGCACAAGCACAGCGGATACCTCGTGCCGGCCCGTCAAAAGTGGCAAAAAACCCGTCACCTGCCGTATCGACCTCTTGGCCTCGAAAGCGATTCAGTTCCCCACGGACGAGGCTGTGGTGACGTTCGAGGAGATCTCGCCACTGACGGTCTCCCAGTTCGGCGGCCTGCTTGGTCGAGTCCACAATGTCTGTGAAAAGGACTGTGGCCAAGATACGTTCAGTCTCGATGGGTCGAAATTCTCCGGTCAGGAATTGAGCCATCTCGTCGAGAATCCGATCCGAATTTTCGCCAACCATCGGCAGATGGTCAACCCCGGGTAATTCCACGTACTTTGCATTAGGGATCCGTTCGGCAAGAAGCCGACCACCTTCAACATTTACTGTCACATCGTCTTTTCTGTGAATAATCAATGTGGGCACCTTAACCGATGGCAGAATGTTGGTGATGTCAATCTGGCTATTCATGCGCATGATTGTCTTTGCAGCACCGGGGCTTGCGCCAAGTCTCTCGAACTTACCCCACCATTCTTTCAATGCCAGATCGTCTTTCATGGTTGGAGCAAACATCGGCAGGCTCTCGCCGCTGCCCCAAGCGCTGTCGATATATTGGAAAAGACCTTCCAACGCTTCTTGCGTTGGAAACCAGGACGTGAAATGGGCAAATGCACCATAGAGAATCAAAGCCTGGGACCGGTCGGGGTGTGAGGCAGCAAAGAGTGTCGCGAGTGATCCCCCTTCAGATATCCCGAATATCGCGGCTTGCTCAATTCCCACTGCATCCATGACTGCGCGAACATCGTCCATACGCTCATCCATGCCTGGAAGTTTGCTGGATCGGTCTGAAAGACCTGTGCCCTGCTTATCGAACATTATTACACGTGAAAAACTTCCCAGTCTTCGCAGCCATCGCGCGAATCTCGGTTCATCCCAGTAGTTCTCTATATGGGAGATAAACCCGGGTACGAAGACGAGGTCAACATCGCCTTCACCAAAGACCTGATAGGCGACGTTTATATCGCCATTCTTGGCATAACGCGTTCTTATTGGTTCCATTTGCACCCCCTTCCTCTCTAGTACTTCAATAGGCTAAATTATTCTGTTTACATTTGTCCCCAAAGGAAGCCTTGTTCATCAGTCTAAATTATTGCAAAAAACTTGACCGGTCTTTTGTTTTACTTCGCTGGTTTGCTTAACTGGCGGTCATTAAAAAAATTTTCAGCTTCTCATTAATTTTCATGCAAGATCCAGGGAAAAGATTTATGCGCCAGGCCTGTTTTTAGAAAGACGTTTAACTGGGCAGAAGAGGCTTCACCAGATGATAAGCGTTTTTAGCGGATCAATATTCGGTGTGAAATTGCGGTTATAAATGAAGGGAATCCGGCTCAGGCCCGATGACAATATTAATAAAAAAGGGGCGGTTAAAAGTCAAGTAAAAATAGGGGTCTTGCTCTTGACTCTTGTTAAAAGAAAAAATCCTGTTTAAATTTTCCTATTATTAACGCATAAAGCCTTCACTGCCTAATAAAATCAACGTGCACTTTCCTCAGAGAGGACTTTTTTCACCCGACCGACGACGCCACTTGTCAGGCGAACTTTAATTCCATGAGGATGTGTGGAAGACTTTGTGAGAATATCCTTAACGACCCCTTCCGTCAGATTGCCGGTGCGCTGATCCTGTTTCTGAACAACCTGAACCCGTGCTCCCGTTTTAATATTCGACCGGTTTTTTCCACTCATTTGTGCCCCTGGGGGTATAGCTGTCTACTCTAAGACGCAGATGTTCTTGCTCGCGCAGATGTCCTTGAGGATCTTTGGCCACACCGTTACACTCACCTCTCCGATATGGGCCTTGCGCAGCAGGTACATGTAGGTTCTGGATTGTCCGATGCCGCCCCCGATGCTCAATGGAATCTCATCGTTGAGAAGGGCCTGATGGTAGGGCAGACTGAGGAAATCCTCCTGGCCGGACATTTTCAGCTGGATCTTAAGCGTTTCCTTGGTGACCCGTATGCCCATCGAAGTCAGCTCGTGGCGTCGCTTTGTTACCGGGTTCCATACCAAGATATCACCATTTAAGCCGTGGTACTGTTCGCCGTTATTGACGATGGTCTCGGTAACCCAGTCGTCGTAATCGGCAGCGCGCATCTCGTGTGGGTACCCGTCCTTTAGCGGCCAGCCGATGCCGATGATAAAAAGTGCCGGGGCGTGTTCCATAAGGGTCCGGGTCTCCCGTTGTTTACGCGGTAGATCCGGGTACAAATCCAGCATTTCTTCGGCATGCAGAAATGTGAGTTCCTCAGGGAAGTCGGGATATTTAGAGGTCTTGAGCTGGGGGAACATCTCCTGCGCCACCTGGCCTGATTCCCAGAGGACCTTCCAGATCTTTCTGACGATGTCCTTGAGGAATTCAAGGTTACGATCTTTTTCGGTAATAACGCACTCCCAGTCCCACTGGTCTACATAGGCGCTGTGGTCATGGTCTAAAAAGTAATCTTTCCGCACGGCCTTCATGTCGGTGCATATGCCCTCGCCGACAAGGCAGTCAAACTGCTTAAGCGCCATACGCTTCCACTTCGTGGCCGCCTGAACGACCTGGGCGGTTATGGCAGTATCGAGTCCCAACCCACAGGGGAATTCCACCGGTGTCCGCGAGCCGTCGCGATCCAGGTAATCATTGACACCACTATCTTTGTCAACGATCAGAGGAACCTGAACCATTTGCAGATTGAGTTCCTTGCACAGATGTTCTTCAATGTAGTTCTTCATCGCAAAGACTGCCTGCATGGTTTCTTTCGGGGATAGCAGGGACTCATAGTCTTCTGGTAGTTCCCTCTTTAAGTCATCATAGTTGCCTATACCCGGACCCGCCAGGTCTGCTTTTTTGTCTGCCATTGATGTCCTCCTCCTTAAAGATGATTTTTTGATGCCGCATTCACAGCTTCTGAGATCGCACAGGCTAAATAACGTCATACAATATAAAAAAAACAGTAGATAAGCAAGCCAATGCGTAGCATTGGGGCATCAAAGATGCCGAGCGGCCAAGTGGCCTTAAGGAGCGCTACGCTATAGGAGCACTTCGTTCGAGGAGCAGCTCTACGGGCTTTGAGGTCAGGAAAGATGGAGCTGCAATGCTGGAGCTATAGGCAAAATGTGAAATCAAATATACACAGCTTCGCTTAAAATACGTTTCCCTAAGATATCAATATCAACTTTTTGGGTTGTGTAAAGAGGCAAAGAAATGGACAGGGCCTTTTGAATTCAGAATTTGGAAGAGGGAAAATGGATCAAAAGTTGAGCTGTCGTATGGTATTTAGAGTATTGACAGAAATAAATATTGGTGGGAATTAGTAGCAGTTGACTGATTATTATGTAGAACCCATCTCAAAAAAGCGTCTAAGTGCTCATAGCTGTGTTGCGGATCGGCTCAAAATACTCACATACTACCATGTATGCTCCGCTTTCTTGCCGAACTGCGCCTTGCCATGAACCCTTATCCACAATTTTGAGATGGGTTCTAAGTGATTCAGCGGGGGAATCATCATGTGGCGTTTTCTTGACAGCATATCCTATCTAATTCTGATTTTTATAGCGGTTTTTATGCTGCTTGCGCCATTCAGTCCGATGCCGCATGTGGTTGAAAAATTGATCATGCTTAAAGACGGCAACCTGACCCGGCCTGTCGATATATTCGATCTGTTCTTTCATTTGTTTCCTACCATTTTACTGGCCATCAAGTTTTGCAGGAAGTTTAGTAAAAAATAGGCGCCCCGGTTAAATTCGCTGCGATGAATTGTCTCTCACAGAGCACACAGAGGGCTCAGAGTTTGTTAATTGGCCACGGACCCACACGGACACTCACAGACAAGTTAAAAATAATTAGCCATGGCTCAACATAGACATTCACAGAGTTCATTGAGGTTTTTAACTAAAAAATTTGATCTCTATGATCTCCGAGGGCTCTGTGTGATAGAAAGTCTAATGCCTGCTGCGTCCCTGTTGAACATCTGTCGGTGTCTGCTACGCAGATTTCAACTGGACAGGCTCGTTTTCCTCCGGGAAAATTTGGCGGGGCAGGCCCCGGTTATAAGCCTGGAGCTGACGATCAAAATCGGGTGAAAATTGATGAGATGGAAGCTGTTCGGTTGACACTTCCATAGATATGATATAGTGTATACATATTGAGGAGGTGTATACAACCATGGCCACAGTAACTCTTTCAACCCGCTTAGCTAAAGAAGAAGCCCGCAAAATCGATGAACTTGCTGCAAATCTCGGCCTTGATCGGGGAGCAGTGCTCAAGCAGTTGATTCGTAAAGGCTTGAGGGAAATTCAGACCGAAAGAGCTCTGGACGGGTATCGTCGTGGAACGATAACGCTTTCAAAAGCTGCTGAAATCGCTGAACTGACCCTGCGTGACATACTGCTCCGACTGCCGGAGGAATCAGTGGAGCTCAACTACGACGTTCGAGAGCTGCACAGAGATTTGGAAGAATAAAATGATTCTTGTTGCCGATGCAGCACCGCTGATTTTTCTTGCCAAAATCAACCAGCTACCCTTATTGGCCGAACTGTTTAAAGCCGAAATTTTCGTTCCTTCGGCAGTAAGCAAGGAAATTCTCGGCCCGGAGGTTCCCCCCGACGAAGAAAGACTGCTTACGGCCTTTCTTTCCGGCTGTAAGGTGGTGAATTTGCGCAAACCGGTCAGTTTTGCTCAAGCTTTGAGTTTTGCCGATAATTGTATTCTGACGCTGGCGTCAAGAAAGCGGGCGGCAATCGTTTTGTCGGATGACCGGTTGCTTAGAAAGACAGCAGTTATAGAAGGATTTCGAGTAATCGGAACTCTCGGGATCTTGCTTCGTGCGACCAAAAATTCTATTTTGACGGTAGAAAATACAGAGATTTTGATAGAACAGCTGGTTGAAGAACATAATTTCAGAATAAGCACCCGTGTCTATGATGCCGCCCGGAAAGCCATATCTGCGCTTAAATGAGAAAAGAAAAGGAGTCAAGTCTGCGTTTGACTCTTGTGAGAGGAAGGCATCAGAACGGGCGGCAGGCCTAACGGCGTTGCGGGATCGAGACCTTACGCCTTTGCGCATTATTGCGCAATCATTCTTTTTTGTCCTTGCCGGATGAACCACCTTTGCCTTCGTTAATTGCTTTTAGAAAAGCATCTGCGAATTTCCCGGCTTTTTGCTCGCCGACCCCATTGATCCACAGGAATTCTTCGTGGTTTTCCGGCTTGTGAGCCGCCATTTCCATCAGCGTTTTGTCATGAAAGACGACAAAGGGCGGCACTCCGAGTTTTTTTGAAATATCGAGCCTCAAGCGGCGCAGCTTTTCGAAAAGCGGCCGCGCATCGTCGTTCAGCAAGTCGGGTGTAAGTTTTGCGGATGCTTTGTTGGGTTTTTTATTGCGGGTCAATCGCGATCTTTGCGAAACCGCACTTTGCGTTCACCCTTGAGAACCGGCCAGCTTTTTTCGGTGAGGCCATAACCTGAAATCTTTGCGAGATTGACGCTCAGCATACCGGCTGCCAGCAGCTGGCGAAATACCGACCGCCACTCATCCTTCGACAGCTCCTTGCCGGCGCCGAAGGTCTTTAGCCTGTCATGCCGCAGGTTTAAGATCCGCGGGCTTGGGTTTCCGATCAGCACATCGGTCAGGTAGGCAGCGCCAAAGCGCTGGCCGGTGCGGTATACACAGGAGAGTGCTTTCTGGGCGGCAACGCTTCCATCCCAGGTTTCCACAGTCCGGCTGCAGTTGTCACAGTTTGGGCACGGCGCCGGATATTTTTCCTCGAAATAGCCCAGCAGGGCTTCCCGCCGGCAGGCGACAGTCTCGCAGTACCCCAGCAAAGCTTCCAGCTTTTGGCGTTGAATGTGCTTGAAGGCCTCCTCTCCCTCCGATAGGTCCAGCAGCTTTCGCATGGCCACCACGTCGGACAGGGAGTAAACCATCCAGGCATCCGCCGGTTGTCCCGTCCCGGCCGGCCCGTCCGGTCTCCTGGTAATAGGCCTCCATACTGGCCGGTAAATCCAGGTGGGCCACAAACCGCACATCGGGCTTGTCGATGCCCATGCCGAATGCGATGGTGGCAACGATGATCAGGCCGTCATCTTGAAGAAATCGCCTTTGACGTGCTGTTCGGGTGTGCGAGTCCAACCCGGCGTGATAGGAAAGTGCCGCCATGCCCTGGTCCTGCAGCCAGGCTGCAATCTGATCGGCTCGTTTGCGCGTTCTGACATAGACAATCCCCGGCTGGCCGGGGTGCTCGTTTTGAATAAAATGGTGCAATTGCTGTTTGTCCTTATTTTTCAGCAGAACACGGTAACTGATATTGGCCCGGTCAAAGCTGGAGATGAACTGTGCGGCGGCCGTCAATTTAAGTTTATTAAGAATGTCTTTGCGGGTGACCGCATCTGCGGTTGCCGTTAGCGCGATTCGCGGCACATTCGGAAAACGGTCGGTCACTTCGGATATCTTGAGATACTCCGGCCTGAAATCATGACCCCACTGGGACACGCAGTGCGCTTCATCGATGGCAAACAGGGCGATCGGGAACCTCTCGAGAAGCCGCTGAAAGCTTTCGTTCAGCAGTCTTTCAGGTGCGACATAGAGCAGATCAGCCCTGCCGGACATCACGCGTTTTTCGACAAGTTGAACTTCGTTATGAGGCAGGCTGGAATTGAGGAACTCTGCAGAGACTCCATTCTGGCGCAGCGCTTCAACCTGGTCCTGCATCAAGGCGATCAATGGAGATATGACAAGCCCGACTCCCTGGTTCATGATCGAGGGAATCTGGTAGCAGATGGACTTACCGATGCCGGTGGGCATCAGGACGAACGCATCTTTTCCATCTGTTATTTTCTGGATGACTTCAAGCTGATGTTCGCGAAACGTATCGTATCCGAAGTATTTTTTTAGGATTTGTCGAGGTTGCATAAATAGTGTTCCGAATTAAGGAATTGGGGTATAAACGCTTGCACGATTGTACGGTTGTAGAAAAAACGGTTGAATACCGGAACCTTTTTTTGACAACCACTATAAGATTCAAGGCGTCTTACATTTTTTGACCTGTTTGGTAGAATCAGACCTTGTTTTCCATACAGAAGTCAAGAGATAGTTTAAGGCTTTTGCGGACAGGTCTGGGTGTCAACCCTCAAGGAACAGGCTTTATTTCAATTTCACAATCGATCCAAACTGCTTGACATTTTTAGAAATTTTCTGATATTAAATCCATTAAATCGATATAATTTGAACTCCATCGAGTGTCCATCCTGAACTTCATTTTACCCTCATTCGCTATGTTTTGAACTGTTGATTTGACCTCCGTTGCTCACCTGCAAGCGCCATGCTCACTTCCTGATAGGGTCGATTTTTTAAAATTTTCAACTTAGAAAGAAAAATTGTCTATCGATGGGGAAATAGGGGAGAGGTAATTTGAAATTAATTTCCAAACTTTAATCAGCGGGGGTTTAGCTATGGAAGAGGAAAAAATCGGATTTGTTTCCAATTACTTTAGCAAAATATCAGTCGCTGCCGTTGAGATAACGGACGGAATCGTGTCAGTGGGAGATAGACTTCATTTTTTAGGGCACACAACAGATTTTGAGTCCAGCGTACACTCCATGCAGATCGAGCATAAATCCGTAACAGTGGCAAAAAAAGGTGATAGCGTGGGCATAAAGGTATCTGAAAGGGTAAGAGAAGGGGACAAGGTATATAAAACTGCGGATTAATTCGCAGTTTGCACCGCGCTCCAGGTTCCGGGTTCAGAGGTTCAGGGTGCAGACGCGAACACAGGTAACAAACTATCCGGTAACATGCGTAACAGTTAAAATCATAAAAACTTCTTCAGCGCACGGTTCCAAACTCAAACCATTGATGAACATCAGCAATCAAATTTTCGTGATCGGCTTTTAAATGATCATACATGCGTGCATTATCAATCGCAATGCCGCCCATATCTGCCAGACCGGCAATAAACTCAATATCATCTTCATAAAAATTTCGCTGTTCAGCGGTGTATATTCTCAGCACACCGATTATCCGGCTTTTTACGGATATTGGAGCCGAGAGGATCGAGGCGATTCCTTCCTTTTTGGCTTCATCCGGATACTGAATTCTAGGGTCCTTGTTCGTATCGTAGATAAAGACGGATTTGCCTTCCAGCGTCTCTGCTATACTTTTATCGGCAACCAGAGGACCTTTTTTCAGATATGATTCGCTCAGACCATGGGTTGCGCTGACTTCTAAAACATTTTTTTCCCGGTCCCAGAGAAAAACGGCACACGCTTTAAAATTAAGGGAGTTGACAACGTTTTCAACGATTCGGCTTAAAACTTCGGATAGATTCAAACTCGAATTTATGACCTTACATATATCTCTAAACAATCTAAAATAGGTCGTTTCTTTATCTTGCATTGAATCCTCCTTCCCGTCCAAAAATTATTTGTCAAATAATTTTTACGCCAGGCCTGTGTTTAGAAAGGTGTTTAAACGGGCAGAAGTGGCTTCAACAGATGAAAAGCGTTTTTAGCGGATCAATATTCGGTGTGATATTGCGGTTATAAATGAAGGGAATCCGGCTCAGGCCTGATGACTATTTCAATACAAAAAGGAGATAAAAAAGTCAAGAAAAAACGGCTACATATGTATTGGAAAACCCTGCCAAAATTCCAAACGCTAGCAGATCTCCAAAGCGATCAGGGTAACGTCGTCATGCGTCAGCTCCTTTTCCGTATATTGATGCAATGCACTGAGGACTGCTGATTTGAGTTCGGAAAGAGAGGCTCGCGTGTTTGTATCCAGGACATCTTTGAGGCGCGCTAATCCAAAGCTTTCACCATCGGGGCTGGGTGCGTCAATGATGCCATCGGTATAGACAAAGAGGCGGTCTCCGGGAGCCATTGAAATCGTGAGCTGCCCATAGACTGTATCCAAATCGATCGCAAGTGGAATGTTTACTGGAAACCCCTCACTTTGACCCATGCGACCCGGGGGCCGGGCATAGGACCAGGCCTTTTCGCTTGCTCGCCTGTACAGAACAGGGGGGTGTCCGGCATAAGAGATTTTGGCTTCACTCTCCAGACTGTAGTACGCGACAACTGCCGCGGTCGTCATTGCATCCAGGCTGCGACTGCTGATTCGTTGGTTAACTTCGCCCAGAATGACTCGACTGTCCGGCTCTCACATGTGAGCTTTTAAAGCATCATAGACATACTGACCTATTTCCGAGACAGCCTCGCCGTGACCGGTAACATCTGCGATAGCCAGCCGGGTAATTGTGTCGCCTTTACAGACCCCAAAGTAGTAGATGTCTCCACCCAGGCCCCCTTCACTGGCGGCGGAGTAAATAGAAGCGATGACTTTTCCGGCAGAGACTTCTATATCTTTACTACGGATGCCTCCCCAGATTTCCTTGCACTCGAGCCTGCCATGAGAATCAACCGTTGGGAATAATGAATCTTTCGCTTGCATTTGTATGCTCCTTTCCCCTCAAATAGTCACTACTGTTGCGTCCCGCAAGTAATTTACAAAAAACGGTTCTATTTTAGGTTTCAGGTTTCGGGTGTCAGATAACAGATGACAGAAGTCAGATGACAGAGAACAGAAAACAAAAACAGTCTGCCCTTTTCTTCTGTCTTCTGTATCTTCGTGGTACCTGACACCTGAACACTGACACCTGAAACCATAGACATTTAAGAACGCAACTGGACTAAAATATGCCGCCCGACTTTTGCAATATATTTGTGGGACAGCACACTAGTATATCAGCGGGATCAGTTTTTTTGTCTTCCTGGAATAATCTCTAAATTCATCTCCATACTTTTTTTCAAGGTATCTATCGAGTGAGGGAATGATATTAAAAATGAAATTCACTGTCATGGCCAACGGTATGATATACACCCCAAAGCGATGCGTTATCATCGCGAATCCGGTGAAAAGAACGATATCCCCGCAATAGTTGATGTGCATCGCAAAACGAAATAAGCCCCCGGTGTATAGTCGGCCTTTGTTTTCCGCTTTTAACTTCCAGACGTGTCTGGCGTATTCAGAGAACGTATTGATATAGGACCCGGATAAATACAGTAAAACACCGATTATCTCGATTATGCCAACAGCCTGTTTGTTGTTTCCGCCGACCTTCGCAAAAACGAAAAGGGCAAATGTCATCAGGATCGAGATCATGATGGTCTCCAGCCAGGTCCAGAAGCGTTTTTGAAAAATCCAGACCGTAATCTGCAGTCTCAAAAAGTATATAATCAAACAGGCGGCAATCAGGATGCGACGGACAAAGTCGCCTGATATTTGATACGGCTGCAGCCATGTGCATGCCGGCAGATGGCCGATAAACATGAGCAATATGCTCAGTGAAACTGAAATCGTAATACAGATCGTAAAAACGGATTTGCGCCCAAAAGAAGGATCATATTGGTCTTTAAAAATCATTTGAATTTCTTTGCATCTCCATGGTTACCGCGCCTGCCCGATAAAAAACACATAACCGTAGTAATCCGAATACTTCCGGTATAAATTTATTTCGCGCATCTCTGTATCAAGCACCTCCATCGCGCAGCTGTTATTTTTATACTTTTTCTTCATCAACAGCACACGGTTTTCAATCGCGCGGTAGTAATCCCACCATGCGGATTCCGGAAGCGTGAAATGCCCGAGCGGCTGATATCCGGCGGCCCGGAGATCTTCAAGATTGCTTTCAATATCCTGCATCTGCGGATATTCTGCATTCCAGAAAGCCTTGAGATTATCCGGGGCATCGGAGCGCAGCCAGGCGACTTCCGTGACCGCTGCATATCCGGCTCTTTTAAGCAGCGGCTTCCACATTTCAAGCCCGGTTTTGAATCCGATATTGTAAACAGCGCCTTCGGACCAGATGACATCAAAGGTTTGCGGCTCGAACTGAAGGTTTCCCATGTCCCCGTGCAGGGCGGTAACGCGTTGGGTTAAACCCAGCACTTTGCTTTTGCGTTGCAGCGCGTCAACAAATGGCCTGTGGAAATCAAGGGCCACAATGTTGCCTTGGGTTAAGCGGCATAAATCAAACGTCTGTCTTCCGGGTCCGCATCCCACATCGAGGATGTGCGGCAATGGCGGAAGGTCTTTTAGCAGGCAAAATGCGCGGCGGGTTGATGCAAAATCACCGGGTCCTTCTTGAGGATTATCATGATGGATCTCGAAAAAAATACGCATGCCTTCGTCTTCGTTCACAGGCTGTCTTTTTCAAAGGGTTATACCGGTTGTCATAAATATGTTCCGTTTGCCGGATTTCCTAACAAGCGAAATGGTGGTGTGTAACGGTTTGAAAATATAATAAAAGAAGACAACCGCTATATTATTAGAGCGTTTGCATCAGGCCATATTGGACGTTATCGACAACCCGGAGAAAACACAACAAACTACCGCTATCGGAACGTTATTTTGACAAACGCTATAGCAGGGCAGGGTCGGCAGTGCTCATGGCTTTTTTTTGTCGGATTTATACAAAGCGAGCACATCTATAACCTGCCGGGCGGTTGCGGATTTTTTTAATTTTTTAACCTGGCTTGCCGACATATACGTCTGGTTGTCCAGCCAGCGCTTAAAATCTTGACTGCCGATAATTCGATCCCAATCCGGATGGGTCGCCGCGACTTCGGCAAAAACGAGCACGGCGTTTGTTAAATCTGAAGCGAGCAGACCGCCGGCTTCAATGATGTGGTCATGGTCACCGGCGAATTGTTTTAACGCACCGGTTGTCAGCGGGCCAATGACGCCGTCAATCGGCCCCGTATTATAGCCAACTGTGATCAGACCATTTTGGATTCTTTTGACCCGAACTGGATTCCGATTGTATCTGCTCAGCGCTTTTTGAGTCAGCAGGCCCACAGTGTCGGGTCGTTTTGGCATGGGCGTATTATTTGCGGCCGTTTTAGCGGAAGCGGATCGCTTTTCGGCGTTAAATTTGCCTGCTGAATTTAATTCAGATCCTTTTTTGAGACGTTCCGCTGAAACCGGCGCTGAAGCGGTATCGCTATCTCGTGCCGGTTTTTCTTTTGCGGCGACAATCGTTTGAAGTTTCTGTATTTGCGGCTTTTGGCGATCTGAAATCAGATAGAGCATCAGGGCGCTCAAAACGGCAACGACGGCTATTAAACTCAACAACAGTTTTTTTCTTTGGGAGGGGCTGCTGATTTGCGGCGGTTGGGTTCCTTCAGCAGGCAGCGGTTCCGGTTCAGGTTCCGGCGACCGGTCTGCCGGCAAAGCAAAAACCTTTTGATCCGCACCGGACTGTTTTACCAGCAGATAGGATTTGAGGCGCTCATAGGCGTCGTTTACTTCTTTTAGCTTGATCTCAGCTTTGCGTTTGAAGCGCGGCAGATTCTGATAGCTTTCCGGGCGCCAGGCTTCAGCCAGTTCTTTATAGGCCTGTTCCACCTCTTCGATCGAGGCCGACCCATCAAGCTCTAAAATGTCAAAATATTTTTTCATTTTTTCAATTAAAGATCAATTTTTTGATTTTGTCAAAGAGGGAAATGTAATCTAAAGCGGTTCGATTCCGGCAAAGTATTCGTGGGGATCGAGTTCGTCGAAGGCGATCGTTGCCTGCCGCCGGGCGGCGTTGTAAAGTTTTCTGATGTAAGCCTTCCATTTGGCGTTCAAGCGGGGGTCGTCCTGAAAATTCAGATCAATGGCATGATTGATCTCGTGTTTGAGGACCGCTTCCAGCCCGGGATTTTTCAGGACCCGGGCCGAGATGAAAATGGTCCGGTTATAATGATTGTATGCCGCCGGCTGCCGGTCCCACTTTTCCCCGATATCGAACTGATCTTCCACCTCGAACCATTGTTTCTTGCCGTCTGTGTTGACGTCGACCCATTTGCCCGGCGTGACGTTGCCGTCCCCGTCGAGATCCACCCCGAATCCGAGTTCGGTCGGCAATGTTTCCGCGGCGCCCACGAAAATGCGGACACCGTTGTTCTTTAAAAAAGCGCTCAGTTTTTCCGGAAAGGCGGCTATTTTTTGCGACACCAGCGCTTGATCTTGCGGTGCGGCATTTCCGCCGATGAACGGGTCGGAAAACGGGATCGCGCCCTGTGATTGAGGAGCAGGAACAAGCGGTTTTAAATTTAGTCCCGTTATAAATTTTTTGAAATAACCTTCGGTGGTCAGCGCGGTTTCAAACATGGATAACGGATGATACTTCACCAGGTCGGGGAACTCCCCCAGGCAGGTATGGGTGCTGGGGGTTAACTGGGCATGCGAAAAAATATCCTGCAGACTGTGGAGGCCGATACCGAATTCCTGCTCGGCCGCATCGTAAAAGCCATCATCTGCCAGTCTGAGGGCGCGCTCAAGGTGGATTCTAGCGGCGGTGATGCGGGTGTCTTCCACGCCGGCCGGGCTGCGGTTATAATGTCGCTGAATGTCTCCGATTTCGCCCACCGTGCCGGTTATTCGGGGTTTGGTGCGATCCCGGGGATCATGATAGTGAGTTTGGCTGATATCGACATCGTAGCATTTTGTGGCCATTCGGCCGGCCTGCTCTTCGCTAAAGCCGAATTTAACGGCAATATCGTAGGTGCCGAAATCTTCATTGGCGCGGCGGCCCGGATCGATGCTTCCCGTGTGGGGGCCTCTGTCCCAGGCGAACTGGGGCACTTTCTTGCGCAAGATACCCAGATAGCGCGCCTCTTTGGGAAGGTCGGATCGCGCTCCTTTGACAATTTCTTCGAATTTTCCGTAAGGGGCGGAGCGGTATTGATCCGTCTGATATTTTTTTTCAGTCATCCTGACTGCCAGCGGGTCGATCAGGCGGTCGATGGCAGTGACCAGCGAAGTGGAGATGCGGCTGGTTGACAAAAAGATTTTCTGTACCAGGGCACCTGTTTTTTTTGAAAAAGGAAAGTAGCGCGCATCCGGGTGGTACTCATCGATCAAATGAAATGCGCGCAGCACTTCACTGTTGGTCCGGCCGGCGGTCAAAGATTGCGGCAGACCGACCTCGGCCAGATAGCCGGCCGGATCGAAGCTCTCAACGGCCCGGCCCCTAGTGCCCCTGAGTATATCTTTGTACTTTTCAAAAACCCGGGGAGCCAGGGCCGGCTTCCATTGGCCCGAGGCCAAAAGGTCATCCGGCGCGGCCAGGTTACGTTCGATTTCCTGCAAAAGCGCCCCATCTTCCCATATTTGGGGTTGAAAGAAATTTATTTTTGAAATAGACATCATCCCCTCGAGCGGGTTTACTTTGTTTTTCTCTGTATAAAATAGGGGGTTAAGGCCTGAGGGTCAAGAAGTATAAATAGAGATGAAATACGGGATGTGAATGAGAGCGGTAATTTAAAGGGGAAAATGGCAGCGGACCTGATGGGCCACATCAATTTTTTGCAGTCGGGGGGCAGCGGCTGGATCGGTGCAGACAGACGGGTGATCGTTTGCCTGAAAGACCGGACAGCGCGGTGCAAAGCGGCAGCCGGCTTGAGGGCGCTGAAAATCAAACACGCCCCAGTGGCCTTCGGAATTCATATCCAATGTTTGGGTCGCCTCATTGCTTTTTTTGTCAACCAGCGAAGACCAGAGAACAGCTGTGTACGGATGGCGCGGCGCGTTGGCGATGCGCTCCACCATTCCCATTTCGACGATCTGGCCCAGGTACATGACAGCCACCTTGTGGCTGATCAGTTCCACCAGCGGCAAATCGTGGGAAATGAATAGATAGGACAATTTGAGGTCTTTTTGCAAATCCCGTAAAAGATTGATGACCTGTGCCTGGATGGATACGTCCAGTGCGCTGGTGGGTTCGTCGGCCACGATGAAGCGGGCGCCCACTGCCAGAGTGCGGGCGATCCCGACTCTGCGTTTTTCACCGCCGGAAAGCTCATTGGAGAAGCTGCTCAGTTTGCTATTTTTTAAATTGACCATCTCCAAAAGTTCATTGATTCGGCCATCGGTTTCAGAGTCACTCAAGCGGTGGTGCACCGAAAGCGCCTCTTTAAGGATTGCTTTGACGGGCATCTTGGGATTTAATGCGGCGTCCAGATCCTGAAATATCATCTGCATCTGTTTTCGAAAGGGACGAAAACGGGCGGCCGACAGATGAGTAATATCTGTGCCGTTGAAAATGATCTTGCCTGCAGTGGCCGGGGTCAGCTTCAGCAGGGTTCGGCCGATGGTGGTCTTACCGCACCCGGTCTCACCTACCAGACCCATGGTTTCGTTTTCCTTGATATAAAAGCTGACGTCATCCACCGCGGGAATCACATTTGCTCTGCCCTTAAAGGCGGAAGCGATTCCGCTGCTCTGGCGGTAATACTTTTTAAGATTCTGAACATCTATTATGGTGTTGGTCGTGCGCATTGTCATTCTTGGTGCTCTTAGTGGTTAAAGCTGCATTTTTTCACCACAAAGACACAAAGTTCACGAAGGGTTTAAAAAGAATTTCTTCAAATGTTTTGCGTTTATCATTCTTTGTGTTCTTTGTGCTCTTAGTGGTTAAAGCTGCATTTTTTCACCACGAAGGACACGAAGTTCACGAAGGGCTTTAAAACTATTTTTTCAATTGTCATTTTTTTATCATTCTTGGTGTTCTTCGTGATCTTCGTGGTTAAATCACTTTTTTTTTACCGGCTCCGACCTTTCCTACCCATAAAGCCAGCAGCGCACTTTGGTGTTGGAGCCGATCAGCCTTAAATCCGGCTCCTGCTGCTGACATTGCTCCCTGATTTCATCGGTGACCTGGCGGCAGCGTGAATAAAAACGGCACCCTTTGGGCAGGTTGATGGTATCGATCACATCGCCCTTGATGGCCTGCAGATACGATTTTTCCCTGATCTGTGCGGGTGTCGGAATCGAGGCCAGCAGGGCCGCTGTATAGGGATGTTTTTCATTATCGCCCGTTGACAGGATTTCCCGTGAAGAGCCGTATTCCAGGACCCTGCCGCCGTACATGACGGCGACCTTGTCGGACAGGGTTTTGATGACATCAATATCATGGCTGATGAGCAGGGTGGTAACCTCGACGCTTGATTTCAGCTCGGCGAGCAGGCTGACAATTTTAGACTGGATCGTGGCGTCCAGCCCGGTGGTCGGCTCGTCTGCAATCAGAACCGATGGTTCCGCGGACAGGGCCATGGCGATCATGGCTCGCTGACACATGCCCCCGGAAAGCCCAAACGGATTATTGTCATAGCGCAGCCGGGGCGAATCGATTTTTACCTGTTCCAGCCAATACAGGGCGCGTTCTTTGGCTTCTTTGGGATTTTTAATTGCCGTGTTCAGCATAATGGCTTCCCGGATCTGTCGGCCGACGCTGCTGAAAGGATTCATAGACGCTTTGGGGTTTTGAAAAATCATGGCGATCTCTTTGCCGCGCACCCCGCGCGTGACCCGATCGACATGTTTTTGCCAGCCGCGATTGTTTTTAAACACTTCCAGAATCCGGCCGTTTTGTTTGGTGATTTTGACATAATCTGAAATGTCCTGAAGCAGATTTTTTTGCACCCCGTTGGTTTTAAGCCCGATCTTGCCGCTAATCACACCGGGCTCGGCCGTGACCAGACCCAGGGTAGACAGGGCCGTGACACTTTTTCCGCTGCCGCTTTCACCCACTATCCCCAGAGTTTCACCTTTTTCCAGCACAAGATCCACGCCGTCCACGGCCCGGCTGAAGGCCTGCCTGGAGCGCGAATAAAAATAGGTTCGCAAGTTTTCTATTTTTAATACCGGTCCGGCGGTCATTGATCCTGCTTTCTTTCCAGCATGTTGTTTAAGCCGTCGCCCAGCAGGTGAAACCCTAAAATGGTCAGCAGAATCGTTATCGCCGGGACGGTTGAGGGCCAGAAATTGCCCTGCATCAAATAGTTGGCTCCGGACTGAACCATATTGCCCCAGGAAGGGGTCGGTTCCTGAACCCCGAATCCCAGATAGCTGAGACTGGTTTCAACTAAAATGGCCTCGGCCATGCCCAGCGTGGCCTGGATGATCAGCACCGAACGGCAATTGTGCCACAGGATATGTTTAAAAATGATGGACGCGTTTCTAAGGCCCAGAGCCGTGGCCGCTTCGATGAAATTTTTTTGTTTGAGAAATTGGATTTTACTCTTGATCAGCGAGGCCACCGTGGGGACATTGGTGATGCCGACCACCGTCATCACCAGGTAGATGTCGGGCTTAAATGCGGCCACCATCAGCAAAATCAGTACCAGACGCGGAAAGGAGTTAAGCAAATTGCTCAGATACGTTGCAGCGATGTCCAGCGCACCTCCCCAATAGCCGGCCAGAACCCCGAAACAGGTGCCCAGAATAAGGGCGATGGCAATGGCCAGCAAACCCGGCAGAAAATAGGCCTGAATCCCAATAATCAGCCGGGACAGGATATCGCGGCCCATAAAATCGGTGCCCAGCAGATGGCCTTCGCTATTGGGCGGTGCCATCAGCAGGCCCATATTGATCTCCTGAGGATCAAAGGGCAGAAAATGGGTCGCGCCTAAAATATAGGAGATGACCACTAGAGAAACGACGAAAAGCCCGTAGCCGATATTAACCCGATCGATGGGCCCGGCTTTTTTCCAGAACGGCAGCGCCGTATGGTCACTGAATTCGATGGTATGTTGGGTATAGCGTTTCATAGATTTTATTTAGCCACAGACCCACACGGACACACACAAACAGTATATTTTCCTCGGACGACAATGCCCCAACAAAAGGTCCGTGTACGTCTGTGTGGGTCCGTGGCCAATTCATTATTCCCTGGCGGAGTGCGGGTTGATCATAATGTGCACCGCTGACTGAACCAAACTGCCCAGCCGCACAATGATGGCGGCCAGCAGCGTGATTCCCATGATCAGCGGATAATCTCTGTCCTGGGCGGCCTGCCACGCCATGCGGCCCATGCCTGGCCAATTGAACACCTGCTCCACCACAACGGCTCCGCCCAGAATAAACGGGATTTTAGCCGCGATGATCTCTGTTATCGGAATTAAAATTCCTTCCTTGAATGAATGCTTCCAGACCGAGGCGCCCTTGGCCCGTGCCGTACAGATGTACTCCTCGGAAAACACCCGGCTTAGCTCTGCGCGCAGATGACGAACCACTTCGCCCATGGTACCGTTGCTCAGTCCCAGCACTAAAACCGGCAGTATGAAACACAACCAGCTCCATTTTTGTGAACTTGAACCAAATGCCAGGGGAAACAGGCCGAACTGGTGCATGGAAATATAGATTACGATATAGCCCAGCCAGAAGACCGGTAAGGCAGACACAATATAGGTAAACATGGTCAGGGCCCAATTGACCGGAGTGACACCGCGTCTGGCTGAAAGGATGGCGATGGGCGCTGCAATGGACAGGGTGACGAACAGAGAGCCTATGGTGAGATACAGGGTATTGATTCCCACCCGGATGATTTCCGTTAAGACCGGCAGGCCGGTTCGAATGGATGTACCCAGATTTCCTCTCACAAGGTTGCCCAGCCATGCCAAATACTGGGCATACCAGGGGGCTGACCCGCCCAGGCTTTTTCCGGAAGCGGATCCGGCCTGAGCTTTAAGCAAAGCCGAAAACGGATCACCGGGCGATAGATACAGGACCAGGAAAATGACGAAGCTGACGCCTAACAGCAACAGGGCTGCAATCGCCAGCTCCTTCAACATTAAACCGGTGATGGGTCGGATGGAAGCCAGTTTCATGGGTACGATCGCCCGGGAAAAAGCAGGGCATCTTTATCAGATACCCTGCTAGGATTAACCGCTTGCCGCAAGTAAGCGTCTATCGCTGTTCGGATATGGGGATGAACCAATTATCCGCAAATGAGAAAAATTTGTAGGGATGAATGGCGACCCGTCTGAGTTTCTTATTGTAGGCCGCGTAGTTGGTGATGGTCCACAGAAACGTATATGGATTTTCATCGGCGATGAGCGCATGCAGTTTGCGGTTAATGGTACGCCGTTTTTCATGGTCGAGGGTCAGTTTGCTCTCTACGATCAGGCTGTCCACATCCGGGTTGGAGAAGGCGCCGAAGTTGTTTTTCCAGGGACCGATCTCGGCCGAATGAAACAGAGACGAAATATCGGCTGAATCGTCAAATACCCAGGAAGCAAACATAATGTCGAAATCATGGTCGCGAAAGATATCTTCTTTCCAGGCCATCCATTCCTGAAACTCGGCATTGATCTCAACGCCGATTTTGGAAAGATAGTTGCGGAAGGCCAGAATCACCCGTTTAACCGCCTCGCTTTCTTTGGCGATGGGAACTTTGAGCGTTAAAGAAAGTTTTTGGCCGTCTTTTTCCATAATTCCATCATCGCCTCTGGCAAAGCCGGCTTCGGTTAACAGTTCCTGGGCTTTTTGAGGATCGTAGGCCAGCGGCTGAACATCCAGGTTATAGGCCCAGCTACCGGGGGCAAACGGCCCGGAAATGATGGTGCCCTGTCCCTGGAAAAAGGAATTCAGCATTTCCTCGCGGTTGAGGGCATAGCTAAACGCTTTTCTGACGCGCTTGTCGGCCAGCAGCGGATTGCGGTTATTAAAACCGAAAAACGAATAGGAGAGCGCATTATAGGGCTGCATGACAAAGCGCTTGTCGCCCTGAATCTGCGGAATATCCCGGTGATTCACCAGAACAATCATGTCGATGGCGTTGAACATCAGGGCCTGGCCCATGATATTTTGATCCGCAAAGGGCCTGGCAATGAACTTGTCGATGTGGGGACGGCCTTTAAAATAATTTTCGTTGGCCACCAGAATGATTTCCCGTTCAGCGGTGATATTTTTGAGCATATACGGACCGGTGCCGATCGGATTTTGAGCAAACGGGTCTTCGCGCGAAAGAAATTCCGGATTTTGCAGACCGTGTTTGGGAATAATTTTGAAGCTGAACTTGGCCAGGGCATTTAAAATAGGCCGTTTCAACGTAAACTGCACCGTGGTGTCGTCGACCTTGGCAACCGCATCGATGAACTCGTAGCGGACCTTCAGCGGTGTGATGGTTTGAGGGTGCATCATGATGTTATAGGTAAAAATAACATCGTCTGCTGAAAACTTCACGGGTTGCTCCCCGTCTCTGGCGTGCCAGGTCACATCATTTCGCAGATAAAATGTATACGTGCGCCCATTGTCGGAAATATCCCAGCGTTCGGCCAGTTCGGGAACGATCTCCTGCTTTTGGTCGATACCGACCAGACCGTTGAAAACCAGCTCACAGATGCGCAACGCGATCATATCATTGCTGGTGACCGGATCCAGGGTTGCCGGTCGGCCGTATTCGCCGTAATTTAAGGCGCCGCCGTCGGGGCTTCCGTCACTTTTTGTCAGCGCCGCAGCCGGCGGCAGCATCATGACGAATACCATCAACAATGTCGTTAAGCTTACACAGGCGAACCTCTTCATAATTGCCTCCTTAAGTTTTATCGGGTATTGTTCTTAGAACTGGTTTCAAAACCCCATCTAATGTCCGAATGCTGTGTTATAAGCCGACTCAAAATACTCACATACTAACGTGCATGCTCCGTTTTTGAGTCGACTTACGCCTTGCCTTCGAACATAATCTAAGATTTTGAAACCAGTTCTTGTCACTATTTTTGTGCATTTTAGGGTTAAATTTTTTGCCATAAACCTTTTGCTGTTTTCAAATGATTGACTATTTTCGATTTTCGATTGTCTATTTTAGGAATGTGATCCATTTAAAATAAATGTCAGACGGAGCGAAGCGACTTCCACAAATAGTCAATCATCAATCGTCAATTTTCCCTTCTTTGTTACCGGCTCAACCGGCTCAACAGGCCAACCGACCCAACCGTCATAAGCTACAAAATCTTCACATCTCCGGCGCTTTTTTGCTCCATGGAGTAGACCCCCTGAAGGGCGACCTGGATCTGGCGCACCGCCGGGAATTGCTTGCTCATTTCAAAAAATATCTCCAGGGCTTCTGAAAACTGTTTGGAGCGATAATAGGCCTCGGCCAGATTGACCAGCAGGCGCGGATCGTTAAATTCGATCCGGTTTTTGTTGCTCTTATCCCGGCCGGCTTCCATGTGAAATACCGCTTTGGAATAGTCTTTCTTCCACAAATAATATTTGCCCAGCGCAAAATTAAGTTTGGAAACCGCCCGGCCCTCACCGCGCTGGGCCATGGCTGAGGCCGTGATGACCACCTGGGGGATTTCAAATTGATGACGAATGCAACCCAGCAAAATTTCAGCCATCAGGTTCGGTTCGGGCTCTGACTGCAAAAGGGACTTTATTTGTTGCCGGGCGGTATCTCTGTTGCCCAGTTGATACTGATTAAAGGCCTGGCGAATTCTGGCGCGGTTTTTTAAGCGCGACGAGTTGCCACCGGCTGAGATAAATTCCTTTATCAAGCGCTCGGATTGATGCGGGTTGTCCAGCAGCCCGTAGCTCTCAGCAAGATAATAGCGAGCCAGATTGTTGACCTTTGTTTATCTGTCGACGAATTGGCTTTTTCGAGAAATTTTACGGCGGCCCGGCCGTAAAATATGGAAAGGTTTCCGAGCAGGGCCGGGTCGTAATACCGGATCACCTTGTTTTTGGCCGGGATCTCCTGATGAAAAAAAGCCTTCAGATCCGCCTGTCTGATCAGTTCGAAGCCCTTCTCAAGCGATCCTTCTTTGGTGTAAACATAGATTAAGTCGTTGGTGATCTGGATCGACGGTACCCGGCCGGACTGCCAAATCTGTCGCAGGGCATTTTGGGACATGATCAGCGGTTTTTTTTCGGATAGCCCCACACGGCAGTAAGCCGCCGCCAGCGAGGTTAACCGTTCCGGCTGATTTGTTTCTACGTGCGACCACAGATCATGGGCGCGGTTGTGTTTGCCTTGCAGGTAATAGATCGTTGCCAGACCGATCCTGGCCAGATCTTTGTCCACCGGCCGGGCATGTTTATCATCCAGAAATTTTTTAAAAGCAGCGATCGCTTCAGTCCGTTCGCCGGCTTCAAGATGGGTTTTAGCCAGATAAAGCTGGATTAAATGGCTTTCAGCAGGACCTTCAACCGGCAGCAGCCGCATGAGATAATCCCGGTTAAATGCGATGGCGGCCTGATACAGATCCCGGTAAAGTTTGGCGTTTGCCAGACAACTCATGCCCAGGCCGAGATAAATTTTATCCGATCGACCTGAATCGTTGGACGCCAGATGGTTGTATAGCAAATTGATGGCTTGCTCATAACGATGCTTTTTATAAAGCTGCATGCCTTGTTTAAGCGGATCGTTGGCCGCATAAGCGGACACCGCCAGCAGCATGATGATGATCCATGCGGCTTTTTGAATCCAGACGACCGTCACATTTTTTTCGGTCATTTGTTTAGTCATGATTTCGCATCATCCGATCTAGAGCGTTTGTCATAATAACGTTCCGATACAGGCAGTTTTCTGAGTCATTTTTGGGTTATTCATAACCTCATAGTATAGTGGGTCCAAACGCTCTAATATAGCGGTTGTCATGTTGATTATAATTTCAGGGGTCTACCCCTTGCATTTTCGCCTGTTAGAATATCTGACAAACGGAACATATTTATGACAACCGCTATAAACCATTATTCCTTCAGCATGGCGATATAGATATGGTCCCATTGTTCGACCTGGGCTCTGAAGGCCAGAATCCCATCCGCCGAACAGGACACATCGTGGTTCATTTTTGTTCGCGTATTGATCGCCTGATCTTTCTTTTGCTCGACATCCACCATATAAATCGGGTTGTAGGCAAGATGGTCATTTTTCACATATATGATTCTTTTGCTGTCCGGCATCCAGGCCGGTCCCCGTTCGGTATCCGGAATCACATTGAGCGCCACGACCTTTTGTGCCAGCTCTGCGCCTTCAACCGGGTCGGAACCATCCGCGGCGATGACGACGATGCACCAGACCTTGGGGTTATTTTCCAGGTTATAATTTGAGTAAAAGGCAATTTTTTTGCCGTCCGGTGACCATACCGGCCTTAAGTCATCATAGTTCCAGTGGGTCAGGGCCTTCAACGTTTGTGCCGGTCGGTTGATGTCTTCGATCATGAAAATATCGTGATTTTCATTACTACCGTAAATCATGACGATTTTTTCACCGTCCGGTGACCATTGCGGATACAAAAAAGTCTTGTGTCCGTTTGTTAATTGGGTCACCTTGCGCGAGGCCAGATCCATTAAATAAATATCTGCTTTGCCGGTGCGCCCGGACACAAACACCAAACGGTCCGCTACCGGACTCCAATGCGGATGGCTGTCTTTGGCTTCATCGTCGGTCAGGCGAATAGGGCTTTTGTGGCTCAGGGCCGGAAGCAGATAGAGATCATAATTCCCGCTGCCGCCGTTGCTCATAAACACCAGCCGGCTTTCATCCGGCGACCAGGTAATCCCGGCATTGTAGCTGACATCTTCAACGATATCGGCAAACAATGAATCCATCTCCCGGTCTTCCCTGAACTGCCGGTGATATATTTTCTGCAGTATCGAGCCGTCAGAACGGGAAATGATAATTTCGCGTTTGTCTTCGATGCTGCGTTCAAACGCCATCAGTTTGCCGGTCGGTGACCAGATGGGATTGGAGTCATTGTGGCCCGCAGTAATATCGGTAAAGGCCCGCACATACAGCGGGTCTATTTCAGGGGCTGCAATCGAAAAATCCGACCAGTCGATCTCCGACAGACCTATCCCGAAGTCTTTTTCTGCGGCTGAAATGTCGGATTGATCCGCCGCTGTATCGATGTTGGATTTATCCGACTGCGAATCCAACGATTCCGACACACCCACCACTTCCCCGTCTTCAGCCGTATCTAGCGGTTCCTCGCTATCCGGTTGATCCTCATTGGATTGCGCCTCATCAGCTCTGGATGCCCCATCATTGGAACCGGAATCAGAGTCATCCGCAGCCACTCCGAGGCTCCAGGTCATAGCGGTCATCAACAGGATAAAGCCTAACGTCCGGATTATAGCGGTTGTCATAAATATGTTCCGTTTGCCAGATATTCTAACCGGCGAAAATGCAAGGGGTAGACTCCTGAAATTATAATCAACATGACAACCGCTATATTAGAGCGTTTGCACCCAGCTATATTAGACGCTATTAATAACCCAAAAAAGACTCAGAAAACTGCCTGTACCGGAACGTTATTATGACAAATGCGCTAGCGTCCTTAGATTCAAATTCCGAACCTCCAATTATGTTAGATTCTTTATCTGATCCCAGTATTTTCTGGCCGCATTGCGGGTCTTGACAAAGCTGGCCTTTGCCTCCAGGTTTTTGGGAAAGAAGTCAAAGTATTCCTGCCATGCCAGATTGGCCTTTTCTATCAGGGCCTGTTTTTGGGTTACCAGGTATAGCTTGTGGAACGAGAGCGCCCGGTAATAATAGGTATCGTGCACGGCCTCATCGAAATGACGGCTCGGGAAAAATCGCGTATTTTGCTTGGCGATCGAAAGGTTTTTGACGGCCTTTGCAAAATTGCTGGCGGCCGCTTTTTTATCCTTTGCCAGCACTTGAATCCCCTTTTCATAGTAGGCATGACCCAGATTGGTATAGGTAACGGCAAACTGTTTGTAGATAATTTGCTGATTTTGCGGCAGCGACAGTACGTTTTCAAACTCGCGAATGGCGGCATCGTAATCATTTTTTTCGTCCATATAGAGCTGGGCGACTCTGTGACGGGCATCGGAATAATCCGGATTACCTTTTTCGGTGCTGGAATAGGCTGTAATGGCAGCATCGATGTTACCGCTTTGCTCGGCCGTCTTTCCCATTTTCATATAATCTTTTAAAAATATGATCTTTTGGGATCCGGTGAGATTGACTTCCGGCCGATTAAATTCCACGACCTGCTCCCAGTCGCGATAGTCACTTCCGGCCGAGAGTTTGATCTTGCGGAACCCGAAATTTACCAGTTTGCCATCCAGAATGGGTGTCTGACCGATCTTGACGCCATCAACGAAAACGTCCGCTCCAGACGGCTGGGACTCCACTTTGAAAAGCGCGTTGGCCATCTCGAGGAAAAATTCTTTGGCCTGATTATTCGAATCCACGCTGACCGTATCCTGCATCGGCTGATATCCCTGACGGGAGAGCAGGATCTCGTATTCTTCATACAGGTTCAGCGGAATCTTCACCTTTCCCTTGGATCCGGTGGTCCCCACCCAGGTGTTGTTCAGGTATACGTTAACGCCCCACAGCGGCTTATCATCCGGCGGCAGCCCGCCTCTTGCGGATAACATAATGGCAGCCTTTTCGATGTCGCGTTTCTCATCCAGGTAAAAACGCCGAACGACCCGGTCGCCGATTTTAATTTCGGCGGTTTCATCCAAGTTGGCAACCTCAGCCCATGAAGTCGATTCATCGGTTTCAATGACCCGCAGGGTTCCGGCTTCATGGTACCCTTTTATCCGGCCGGAGCGGTCCTGATCGCTGACCATGTATCTGAATTGACTCCCCCGTCGGATCCGGTAGTTTGATTTCCCAAGGTTGATGCGGTATCCCTGTTCATCGATTGCAGCGATCGTTCCTTCGAAGGGGAATTGATCGATAATGCTGTTGGCGATCAATTTGGCGGTGTTGCGGATATTTTTTTTCTTGCGGGCCCTGTTTATCTGGCTGAGAAATCGATTTCCGTCCGCGGCAATGACCGTGGTTTCAAGCGTCATCCCGCTGTCGTCTTTGGTGACACTGCCTGAAATGATCATATCAACAGATTTTATCAGGGAAGTCTGTTGCCAGCCCTTGGTAGATACGGTTTCCATGTCAAGGCCGGCCTTCAGCATCATCTCGCGCAGCTGCGGTTTGGGTACCTCGTGAAAACACCCATAGGCAAACAGATTGCTGCTGATTTCATCTTCGATATCACCGAGAATTTCAGTCAAATCCTCATTCGGTGAGTTGCTCACAAACCCGTAAAGCCCGACTTTAATCGGTTTGGGTGTGGCCGGATAAAAATACCGCTGCACGTTGGCTTTGCTTCGAAGCCGGACAGTCGTTTCCCATTGTTCGGGAATATAACCGGAGGCGGTGAGTTTGAGTTTAACATCACCTTGAGATCCAGCTATATAATAGGTATATTCACCCCGGGCATTGGTTTTGCCCACCGCTTTACCGTTGATAGTGACTCCGACGCCCCGAATTCCCCTGGTAACGCCGTAGGCTTCAGTAAGGGCTGCAATTGAAAGCTTTGCTTTTTTACTGGTTTTCGACGCCGGCGCAACGGCCGCCTGCGCGTCCTGGGATACGGGTGACACTTTTTTAGCTGCCTTGCGGCTGCGTTTTTTATACAGCACAATTTCAAAGCGCTGCCCCGGTTTCGCCCGCAGCGCCCTCTTCCATTCGCCATAGCCTTTCTTGGCAACACGCATTTTAAGGCCTTTTTGGGGCATACGGCCATACTCGTGCACATACTCTCCGCTTGCGTCAGTGGTACCCGCAGTTTTATTCGCAATTTTGATGGTCGCCTCTTCTATCAGCTCACCATCCTCATCATCTATGACAACCACCGTGAAAAATTTGGTCGCCTTGAGTTCGACTGTAAACGGGTAACTTACGACAGTCCTGTCTTTTGAAAGCTTGATGACAAACGAATCTTCCCAGGGCTCTATCCGGTAACCCTCAGCTTTCTTATGAACAGATATCCGAACCTCCTGTCCGGGCTGTCTTTTCATGCGATGATTAAAACGCCCGTTGGCGTCTGTGGTTCCTATTTCATTTCCATCTAAAAGAACTTTTGCCTCCGTGGCCGGTTTGCCATCTAATATGGCTTTGATCTCTATATCGAGATCGACCTGTTTCGTGGCATTGCAGGCCAGGATCAACATTGAAAAGATGATCAATAAGGCGACTTTTGTGGTGGACTTGACCATTGTGTGTTCCTCCTAAAATGTCTCCCGCCCGGAGAGGGATGACCGTATTACAGGTGCGCTGTGATTCGATCAGTTGGCACATTACCCCTCAGGAGTTAAAATTTGCGCGCTGTGATGATAAAATATTAGAAGATTACATGCCGGGTGGTTGGATATTTACCTCTCCTGGATTAATGATTTTATCGGCGTCGGAAGTAAGGCTTTCGATTGATTTGCGGTTGCCTTCGTCAATTTTTTTTAGCTTAAACGCTAATTTTTTGCGGGTGCTGCCTTTTATTTCCACGGTCTCGGTTTGAGTTTCATACCCGATTCGGGTGGCCTCAACCCGGTACATTCCCGGTGTCAGGGCATCTTTTTCAGATTCAAATTTCCCTTTTTCATTTACGGTAGCGGTGAGGGAGGCATTTTCCAACTTGGCGGTGGTGTTCATCATTTGAACGACAGTGTCCTTCGGACTTTCTCCCTGGACCGGCTGCATTTTGTCGTCAACAAGCTCAACTGTGCCGTATATCTTTGCTGCACAGGCGGTTAGCAGGAAGGCCATCGCAGTCAATAAGATTAAGAGATGTGGTTTGTAACGCATGGTTTTCTCCTCTCGTTATAAAACGGGCATCTTTGCCCGCAGGCAGGATTGCGTATCGGTGTAATGATATCGTGTTATTTCTTTTTTACCTTTTTTTCCTGGGTAACAATTTGCTTGGTTATTTTTTTGATCTTCAGCTGGGTTGTATCCATATCCGCTTTGATTTCTATTTCATCGGATTCAACACCGAGCCTTCTGGTTTTCGAATTCGCAATGCGCTTGATGTTGTTTTCCTTATTGCCCAAATTCGAATTGTCGATGGCTTCCAGTTTCTGAATTTCCACCCAGATATCCGCTTTCTTCACGAGGACGCCGGCCAAACTCTTATTATATTTGGCATATTTATTTTTTAGAATTTCCCGTTCTTTTCTCATCGCGGACAGTTTCAGTTTTTCTTCGGCCAGATTTGCATTCGCTTTGGCCCGTTTGAGGTCAAATTGCGCTTCTTTAACATCCGCTCGCATGGAAGCCGGCACCTTTCGATAAAGGCCATCATCAGCTTTTTCATTCGAACCGGTAATTCTTGAAACGCCAGGAACTTTTTGCATCGTCGAGCATCCGCCAATAAAGGCCAGTGCAATCAAAAGTGTCAGAATGGTATGCAAAAACCGTTTCATCATGATTTCCTCCCTGTTTGATTAGTTTTTATTACGGTATGGTTGTTCAAAATTTTGACATGGTTTGACTTAAATATGACATCCGGGAACAGAAAATGGGTCCTGATAGTATCGGTAAATTTTTTTTACTTTACCTTTTTTCCGGCGTAAAAAATATAAATAATTTATAATAATTACAATAAGTTGTGATTGGAGAATGCGGATTCGTAATTTTGCGTTGTGGCCTGATGATCAGCGGTTAAGACCGTATGGATAACCAAAATTCAGCAACGCAATCAGCGTCAATAGATATCTATTTATATTTTTGCAATAAATGTGCCTGGAATAGCCCTGTTCAGGGTTGAAGGGTTCAGAGGTTCGGGTGTCAGGCATTAGGCGTTTGGCGATAGGTAAATAAGGACTGAGTGCTGAGGACTGCGGATAAAGGGCTAAGACGTGGCAAGCCTCTCTGATTTCGGAATTCGACTTGCGATTTTATTTCAGGGGTCGGGGTATTTTCTGCGCTAAGATCCGTCATTCCGGACGAGTTCACCGGAGGTGAACGAGATCCGGAATCCAGAATATACAAAGGAAATCAATACTTTCTGGATCCCGGCTCGCACTCGCTTCGCGGGACTTGGCCGGGATGACGAATTACGACACAGCCTCGAAGGCAGGAATCCAGAAAAATTGCGGCCGGCAACCTGGATGCCCGCCCCCATTTGCACGGGAGCAGGCTCTGCGCGGGCATGACGGAAAAAACACCCCGACCCCTCAATCTATTTAGCGATAGACATCGCGGCGGTGGCCGATCTTGACGACCCAGACGGTGCGTTGATCATCCTGGATGGAATAAATGATGCGGTAGTTTCCCTGCCGGATGCGATAGCGCTCCTGGACGGAGAGTTTTTCACAACCCGACGGCCTGGGATCTTTTTTTAGAAGTTGGATGCGTCCGATAATGCGCTGCAGATCTTTTTTAGAGATTGGATCCAGGTCTTTTATTGCGGAGCGTTTAAAAAAGATTTTATATGCGGCCATCGCGTTTGAGCTCTTTTAAGACATCTTCAAATGAAACCAGCGGCTCCTTGGCCCGCTCTTCAAAAGCAGCCAGGTCTTCGGCATCCTCAGCCAGTGCCAGCTTGACTGCGTTATTTACAATTTCAGAAATTGAGCTGGATGTTTCAGCTGCCTTCATCCGCAAGGCCCGATGGAGCTCAGAATCGATATAGATGGTTGCTCGCTTTGTTCCCGTCGCCATAATTTGCCTCCTAAAGTTTTAACGCTATAACAATATAACGTTATAACGTTAAAACGTCAAGATGAGGGCGAACTAGCTGCCGGCTTCTGCTGGTTTTTTGAGCAACCACTTATCGGGTTGACTCATCATTTTTACGAGCTGCCCCATGATTTGATCATAGGCGGCGTCCAGATCCTGGCAGGCGTCATCATCCAGGTACTTGCATTGCCTGGCAAATTCAATCCACACTTGCGTTTCACAGGCCTCACCCTCGGAATCGTTTAATTTGGCAATAAAAGGGGTTTTGAATCGCCTTTTTCGCCAGGCTCTGGTTATGTTTGAACAAACGCATCGAGAAGAACGCCGTATCTGATCGGTCAAACAATATTTTTCCTCGGGTGGAAATTTTTCCGTCAAATGAAAAATTTTCATGGCGGCGGTGATCGCATTTTGAAAAACTCTTAAATCTTTGTAGCTTTTTATTATCTCAGCCATTTTCCATCCTCCCATAAATTGCGGGTTATAATTTCCGGGTAGAAATCAGCCGCCTGTTACACAGGCAGCTGATTTCGTAATCAAAATGATCGACTACTTTTTGATCCGCTTCTTTCCGGTTTTCTGGACGATGATCAAATCTTTGTTTTTTTCAAAAGTTTTCCGGCCGATTCGCGGAACCTGCACCAGATCCTGCGGTTTTTTAAAAGGACCGTTTTTTTCGCGAAACTCAATGATGGCGGCGGCATGACTCGAACCAATACCCTTTAATTGAGTCAGTTCTTCCGCTGAGGCCGTGTTAATGTTAATTTTTTCGACATCAGCGGCATAACCGGTTATAGAACCTACCAAACCGATTAAAACGGCTACCCACACTGCAACAAAAACTTTGTGATTTAACATTTTTTTCTCCTTTCGTTTAGATGTTTAGGCCTAACCCCCAGGCAACAGCGCCTGGGGTGATGAAAGCGTTGAGCAAATTTTTTTTGATAGATGTCAATAAAAACTTGCTTATGTGCCAAAAATTTGTTAACCTCCATGAACTTTGTGACCTTCGTAATTCGTAATGTCTGATGGGCTGTCATGGAATTTATAATATAGCAAATTTTAGTTGTCAACTAAAATTTGCTATTAAAGCAAAAAAAATTATATCTGATAACTAACCATCTTTGCAGATCAGCCTGGGGTGAGATATGAAAAATGAAGAAAAAAAACATGAAAACAGCGAGTTAAAACTTTCATTAAGCGAGACGGAAGAGATAATCGGCCGGCTGAAAGAAGCGCTAAATGTTAAATCCGACGGGCAGCTGGCAAATAATTTAGGCATATCAAGGCAAAATATTGGTGCTGCCAGAAAACGAGACGATGTTCCCCCGGGATGGATTTATAAAGTGGCGGAGTTAAGTGGGTGCTCCATGGATTGGCTGCATTTTGGACATGGCCCGAAAGTACGCGTGGAATATACTGCAGAGGGATCGAAGCCGAAGGGTGAGCTATCCAGTCAGGAGTCACCCTATAAACTTCAGGTCAGCTGGAAGCCCAGGTCGGCGGATGAATTGCAAATCGATGAGGACATTCCCGGCTTCGGTGCCGCTGTTGAAATGCTGGCCAGGATTTACAGTTCCGAAGATCAACTGCTGATTGGTACCATCAACGCCAATATCCGGGCGTTTTGCGAGGCGATTGACCGCAAGCAGCGCGATCAACACTCAACTGCAGAACTGGCCAATCTAAAAAATCGGCTGACCATGATAGAAAAGCAGATTCAGCGGGACAAACCCGCTTGATTGCGGATTGCGGATTTTGGATTTTGGATTGCAGAGGGGGGCACCGGGCTTGAGGACGAGGAGGGGGTAGGGGATAAGAATAAAAGGGGAGAATCCATGTTAGGTTGATTCCCCCTTAGCTATTGGTATTTTTGAGATGGCTTCTAATTACTTTACGGTTCTATATTCATACCGGGACCGAAAATCCATGGTATTGACATATACCAGTTTGGGGACCAGTTTACCGTATTTTTCTTTGGGATCACTGACACCGAAGCTGACGAGACCCCCTTCCATCAGGCTTATTCTAGCTACCTGGGTCTTGCCGGAGGTGGCCCGTGTCCAAAAAGTGGCGCCGCTGTCGGTTTCTATAATCCGGGTTTGCAGCGCTGCTTCAATATAGGCTTTGGCATTCAAGGCCTTGGTGGCTGTAAATATATTAATTTTCGGCTTTATTTCAGAAACTTGCAGGTGCCCCAATATGACGGCATCGACATTGTACTTTCTGCCGATGGACTGAATGGTTTCCGGATTGAGTCTGCTGTGTCCCAGTGAGCGCAATAATTGATCTTCGTCTCCCAGCTCGAGGATACGCGTCCCCGGCTGCGCCGACTGGATATTTTGAATGAAATTCTGGGTCACATACGGCTTGAGCGTATCTTCAGCATTTGTGGAAAATTCGATCACACCAATCGTGTGGTAAGTTTTCAATTCAACCCGGGGGGGTACCCGTACTTTTTCGGTATGCGAGCATGCTAAAAGCATCACCGTTGTGGTTGCCAGCATAAGCACCGAACCCCAAAGGCGGGTTTTGATGTGAGGTGACCTGTTTAATTGAAACTTTTTCATTGTACGCTCCTTTGATTGTGAAAACTCCCGGAAATATAACCGCCTGGAATTGATAGGCTCTGTATTAATATCGGTGCGGAATGGGAATTCTTGAGCAAAAGGTTCAGAGGTTCAGAGGTTATTCAATTGTGGATTTTAGATTGCGGATTTTGGATTGCGGAATTTTTTTTAATCCACAGATTATAGCGGTTGTCATAAAGATGTTCCGTTTGTCAGATATTCTAACAGGCGAAAATGCAAGGTGTAGACCCCTGAAATTATAATCAACATGACAACCGCTATATTAGAGCGTTTGGATCCGGCCATATTGGACGCTAGCGACAACCCGGAGAAGACACAACAAACTACCGCTATCGGAACGTTATTTTGACAAACGCTCTAAGTCAGATCTTTTCGTTGGTTTTTTTGATTTTCGGTTCAGAATCCCTGATTTGGGAATGGTAAATGCCGGGAGAGGAATCCGGAATTTCCAGGGCGCCAACAGCGTTTTTATAATAATCAGTGTCCTTGACTGCGCCGACGATCGCATAGCCATAACCCTTCAGTTTCATATCCAGCAAACAGGCGTTCATTAATGCCTTGCCCGTACCTTTTTTACGATGTGATTTATCAACACCAATGGGGCCGAAAAATCCCAATGCGGTGGCATCGTAGCAGGCGAAGCCGATAATGTTTGCGTCTTTCACGGCCACAAAACAGGTCGCGGGTGTATTGCAGAGGGCCGCATCGGTTTCACTGGCCCAGCCGGCGCCGAAATGATCGGAAACCCAGTTAATGATGCCGTGTTTCTCAGGTCCAAGCGGTTTGTGAAGGCTAATTCCGAGCTCTTTTTGTTCCACCAAAAAAGGCCAGTGATCTTCCAGTTCATATAATTTTATTAACATATCCGCCATCGCTCCTGCCTCCATTTTAACCTATCCATCCTAAATAAAACCAAAGTTTAGGTAAAAGAAACGGTCAGTTTCACCTATCCTTCTATATTTCATAATTTTTGTCAAAATATATGGATAAAACTTTAGATGAAATCCAATTCGACTATTTCAGCGGTTTTGTTTGACAATGCAATTCACTGTAATTATTATCTATCTCATTCAAATTTTGCCCGTGAACACCTGACCCCACTCAAGGGTCACCGCCTCCGTGTTTAGGAGATAAGATATGCTGAGCATAATTAAAAAACTTGTCGGTTTCCTTACCATTTGTTCGATAGGGCTGCTGCCGGTGATTTTACCGGAGGTTCAGGCCCAGCAGGCAGCAACTCCCTCATCAACACCAGTCCCATCCCTATCCATAACCATTGAAGAGCTGAAATCCAGGCGCGGGGCGATCGAAAGTATGACGGATATCGATGCCACGGTTAAAACCGATAGTCTGAAATATATTGACCGGGCGATTGGGTATTTAAAGCTGGCCTTGAGCACCAATAAAAAGGCCAACGAACTCTCCCAGCTCATCCAGACAGCGCCCGAGCGCTTGAAAATATTGCAGACCGAGCTGAAAAAGCCGTTCAGGGCGCCTGAAAAAGTCGAGGCCCGCGCGCAGCAAATGAGCACGTTAAAACTCGAACAGCGACTCCGCCAGAAAGAAGCTGAACTCGCGACGGCTCAAGGCCGGCTGCGAGAATGGAGTGATCGCTTAACAGCTAAGAAGAATATCATTAATCAAACACCCGAACAGCTTGCAAACGCAACCAGCCGGCTCGAAGACATTCAAACGGAGCTGGAAACAATATCCGGCGCTGCCGCGACAGATGTACTTAATCATTCCAGGTTGCTACGCCTTAAGTCCGAGCAGGAAAAATTAATAGCAGAAATCAAATTGAACGAGCTGCGACAAGGCAGCCATAATCTGCTCGTCGAATTGTTCAGCAAGGAACGAGACGTCGCCCAGAAAAAGGTGGAAAGCCGCGAAAAAATGTTGAAAAGCTGGCAGACCGAAGTTCAGAAACGCCGCCAGCAGGAGGCCGCTGAGGCCCGGGAAGACGCCCAGGACGCCATCGTCGAGGTTCCCGCTGCTGCCCAAGATTGTCCAGGACCAGTTTGCGATCAACATCGAACTGAGTACCGAGCTGGAAAAAGTTACCCGGGAAGAAACCGGACTGGCAGGAAAACATGAAGCTTATCAATCCCGTCTGAAAGCGCTGGAAGAGGAATTTGAAACCGCTAAAAAGAGAGTTGAATCAGCCGTGCTAACCGAGGCCATCGGATTGGCGCTGCGCACACAGCGACTGAACCTGCCCAGTGCCGATCAGTATTTTGCGGATTCCGATACCCGCCAGATAAGAATGAGCGAAATCAGCGAAAAGCAGATCGAGCGGGATCGGTTACTGCGTGAACTTTCCGACCCCTAAGGGCTCTGGCAGATCGCTTGATCGGTTCCGTCAGCTTTCTATCGGATGTCGACCGGAAGTCACTCGATTCGAAAATTCGGGAATTGGTAGCCAATCGCCTCGATATTATTCAAAAATTGAAATCCGGCTACGACCGGATCTTCAAATTGATTCAGGATATTGAATTCACTGAACAAAAACTGGTCATCACTGCCGAGGATTTCGGGAAATTACTCGATCGCCATCTGCTCTGGATTCGCAGCTCCAAGCCGGTTCGTATCGGTGACATCCAGAAGCTGCAAGTCTCCCTGGGATGGTTTTTCGAAGCGGCTTCCTGGGGTCGATTATTCAAGGATATGGGGCGCTCATTCCGTCTGAAGACAGCCGTCTGGCTAATTGGCTTGCTAATCGGTTTGTTTCTGATCGTCAGTCGCCGGTGGGCCCGCAGAAAACTGAAAGATATCGCTGAATGCGTCGAGCAGCAGGTGGAGGATTCCTTCCTGCTGACTATTAAAGCCCTGGGACTGACGGTGGTGCTGGCCGCTGTCTGGCCGTTCCTGCTGGCATTTCCGGCAATTCAATTGACAGGCCTGCGTCAGGCAGACCCGTTCAGCACAGGCATTGCCGGTGGTCTGGTCTACGCTACCCGTCCCCTGATCTTTATGGTCCTGTTCTACAATATCTGCCGTCAACACGGTCTGGCCCAGACACACTTTCAGTGGCCGGAGTCAGCCCGCCGGACCCTGAAGCACAATCTGGGCTGGCTGATCCCGATTACAACGGTGTCCTCCTTTTTCCTGGGGGCCATGCAAACAGTGCCTCAATTTGAATTCAGCGATACGCTCGCCAAATTAGCCCTCATGATTCAGGTCCTGGCCCTATCCACCTTCGCAGTGCGCATCCTGAGATTCAGGGGCGGCATCACATCCGTATTGATTGAAAAACACCCCCAAAGCTGGCTGTGTCGTCTGCGATACGTCTGGTATCCCCTGGCCGTCCTTGTGCCGCTCTTTATTCTCTGTCTGGCGGTGATCGGGTATTATTATTCAGCAATCGAAATACGCAGCCTGCTCCGCAATACCATGGCGCTGTTATTAGCTTTGATTGTCTTAAACGATCTGGCGCTGCGATGCTGATGCTGGCCAGCCGCAGGATTGCTTTAAAAAAAGCATTCGCAAAACAGGAGTTGCATCATGAATCGGCCTCAGGCGCCGAAGCCGACGCGGATCCCGGCGGCGACGCGCAGCCATCGCGGATGGAAACCATCATCGAAATGAGTGAAATTGATGAACAAACCCGTACGCTTTTGAAACTGGTTCTGTTCATCTTTGCGCTGGTAGGAATCTGGGCAATCTGGGAGCCCGTGTTTCCAGCGTTCGGCTTCCTGCAGGATATCCAATTTTGGAGTTATAGTACGGTGGTGGACGGAGTTGAAAAAATGGTTCCCATCACCCTGGCCAACATCTCCATGGCAGTCATTGTGGCCGTGACGACGATCATTGCCAGCCGCAACCTGCCGGGCCTGCTGGAAGTTATTTTGTTGAATCGTTTGCCGATGAATCCCGGGGCGCGATATGCTTACTCAGCCGTCTGCCGATACGCGATAACAGTGGTAGGTGTCATTATTGTTTTCAATACGATCGGTATCAAATGGGCAAGTTTGCAGTGGCTGATTGCGGCTCTGGGTGTCGGTCTCGGTTTCGGGTTGCAGGAAATTGTGGCAAACTTTGTCTGCGGATTGATCGTCCTGTTCGAGCGGCCGTTCATCGTCGGTGATACGGTCACCATCGGCGACATCACCGGAACCGTATCGCGTATCCGTATCCGGGCGACGACTGTCATCGACTGGGATCGCAAGGAGTTGATCGTCCCCAATAAAGAGTTTGTTGTCGGCCGCCTGATCAATTGGTCGCTTTCGGATAAATATGTCAGGATTCGGATTCCGGTTGGAATCGTTTACGGCTCCGATACCAAATTGGCCGAAAAACTGCTCCTGCAGGCCGCCCGGAAAAATCCGCGTGTTCTCTCCAAACCCGCTCCGGAGGCCGTCTTCAAGGGCTTTGGAGACAGCAGTCTAAGTTTTGAACTGCGGGTATTTATTAACGGAATGGAGAACTGGATCCCGATGCTGCATGAATTGAACCTTACAATTGATAACACATTCAAAGAAGCGGGAGTGACGATTGCCTTTCCCCAACAAGATGTGCATCTGGATGCAACCGGCCCGCTGGAGGTCCGGGTGGTTTCAGAGCCGTCCGGTTCTGAAACCGCTAAACGGTCATCTGCAGCCCAAAAAGAACCGGGCGGTTAATAATCATCTCGTAAAACAATCTTATAGTTGCTTAAGACGGAAAGCACTTTGCAAATGCCTTCATCAATTTGGGGGAACCCTTGATTTTGATTTTGCGGGTCACCAGGGCTTTTACTAGATTAATTTCTTTAGCCAAAAATTTAATCCAGGTTTGACTGTCTGCGGTTACGTGCAAATCGGGTTTGCCTTCAAGACCATGTCGCACCGCCAAGGATTTTTCCCGTATGGTAACCGTACCCTCCAGGTTTTCATCCCCGGTAAACGTAAAATGGTAAACCGCATTGAGGCCTTCTGATTGCCCCGGCTGAAAAACCAGGGGCAAGCTTTCTAAAAACATCGTTGCTGAGAGGGGGCGAATGCCATTGGAGATAATTTTAGCCCGCTTGGCAGGGAAATTTGATTGAACGTGTTTTTCGGCATCAGATCCCTTCACCACATAAATCGTTTCGACCAAGTTCCGGAACTTTTTCAGGTATTGATTAGTATAAGCTTTGCGGTCATGCAGGTATTCACCGATGGCCACTTCTCCGGCCGGGCAAACCGCCATGCAACGGTCGCAAAGGGTCTGGGCACCAATGGCAAGATGTTGCCACATGGAAATGGTCTCCCTGTCGCTGACCCTGCGGCGGTAATCGGCATGGCCTTTGCTGTCCACCACCTGCTCCACCCAATTCTGGAATCCCCCCAGCCGTTCGCGGTAGTTATGGGAGTAACAGGCCATAAAATCGAATTCGTCTGTCTTTTTAACGGCTCCCACCGGACATACCTTCACGCACAAACCGCATTCAATACAAGGGTTGAAATCCATGGGCTGGTCAAATTGATCGCAGGTACCTGCCAGCAGTATTGATCCCAAAATGACGCCGGCCCCATACGTTGGGTGAAGCACCAGTCGATTATACCCCATTTGGCCCAAGCCGGCCTCTACGGCAAACACCTTGTCGCAGGTTAGCCACATCTTGTCGGGCCAGCGGGTCGCTTCGTAGGGGAACCCGGTCGGCATATTCAGGGCCTTGACCCCGGTTCGCTGAAGTTGGTTTACCAGTTGCCTGGTGATGTGATTGGCATTCGTCCAAACTTGTTTGAATTCATTGTCGGCAACAGAGTGAGCCAGGCTTTTGAGAGGGTTTTGGTTCACACGAAAGACCAACATCATGACGCTTTGGGTGTCCGGCATGGAATCAAGGAGGTCCCGTCGGTAATCAGCCATGGCGTCCCGCGCAAGATCGATAAGCCCGGCATCATCTGCCCCGGCGGTCAGGGCCATTTTCTTTAATTGCTCCGATCCCAGTATCGCAGGTGGCTTTGGTGGATCAATCTTTCCTTCTCTATATGCTCTAACAGTCGGGTGATCAGCCAATCTCATGGAAGCACCTCCAATTTGCATATGCAATTTATTGGTTAAATTTTTTAGCGGGCCATTCCCCCCAGCAAATGCGTATTGCCGGAAGCAATAATCATCTCGTAGGTTGACTCTCCCAAAGCCTCCACAGCCTTTGCCTGGGCCCTTTGCCAGTCGGGATAAACCTGCTCTATTTTTTTATAACCCGCTTTTGTAGCTTCGATCTTCAATATCTTTCCCTCACCGCTCGGCTCGACCTGCAGCCAGCGGTTGTTTTTCAACCTCGCCACCGCCCGGCTGAAGGTCGAAGTATCCATATGCAGCACCCGGCACAGCTGCTGGCTGGTTACCCTGCCGAAGGCTGACACCGCCACTAAAATGTTCAGCTGGCTGGCCTTGATACCATGGGGGCGCAACGCTTCATCATAGATAGCCCCCACCATGCGGTTCATCAACCGCAACCGCACCGAAAGACAATTGGTGGCGATGGAATTCACCATTTTTTGATGGGCCGCGGATGGTTTCATACATATCCTTTATTATAATTTGTATATGCAATTATATTGGCTGTCAACCCACTTTTTGCCTCAACATTATTCTATAAGATAAAAAAACCGATTAGCGAATAAATTTGAATCCGCTAAGCACTTGATGAACTTCACACTAACTTCTATCTTGCTGGACCCGTAGGTCATTTGGAAGAGGGCCCTGCCAGATGTGGAAGGCTTCGGTCTTCCAGACCATGGCCGGGATGGAAGGAGCGCCGGAATTTCGCAAAAACATGGCGTGCTGG
>PVMK01127867.1_pt1 | contig 41364 bp, 38 predicted proteins | sample 1853481 | NCBI WGS metagenome assembly PVMK01 (sample SAMN08533507, study PRJNA380276) | Marine sediment metagenome, whole genome shotgun sequencing project.
CAAGCGCTAGCTTGGGCGAACTTGCCAGTGTCAGCGCCAGTGTCAGCGCCAGAGTTGGCGCCATGATATAGGGGTCTGTTCCCTTTTTCGGAGGTAGACAGGGTGAGTGGCGGGTACGAAGAGTGGCGGACGAAGGCGGAGGCGGCGGCCGATCGGGCTGGGGCCGAGGCTTGGCGTGCAGATCCGGAGTCCTCTGTTTACGACGCTGCGCTGCTGCGGGAGCACACTGAGGAGCTCACGCGCACGCGTGAGGCGGGGAAGGCGCTCGAGCTCGTTCCTTTGTTGCGGGAGGCGCTGTACCGTCACCTCGGCGAGCTCGCGGACCCACGGCTTTATGCGGTCACGCCACTCGGGACCAAGCACGTCGTCGAGGCGTTCTATGAAGAGGCGCTCGCGAGCATCGAGTACTTGGCGGACCCCGATCAGACGGGCCTCGAGCCGGCGTTCACGTTGGCCGGATTCCGACGCGCGGCACACATTTTCGGGCGCTCGGCGCTCCTGCTTTCGGGTGGCGCGACGCTCGGATTTCTTCATCTCGGCGTGGTCAAGGCCTTGTTCGAGCACGAGTTGCTTCCGGATGTCCTTTCGGGTGCCTCGATGGGTGCCCTGATCGCTTGCGGCACCGCGGTTCGGACCGACGAAGAGATCAAGACGCTCTTCGCGGACCCGCGGGTCATTCGCACCGATGCGATCAAGCGCCTTCCGCCCAAGCGCGCCGCAAGTGAACGCGCGGTCTATGATCCGGCACGTCTCGAAGAGGTGGTCGCGCACAACTGCGGTGACTACACGTTCGAAGAAGCCCACGCCCGCACCGGCCGCACGGTGAACATCAGCGTTTCACCCACGCGCGAACGCCAAAAGCCCAGGGTGCTCTGCCACTACACGTCACCGAACGTGCTGATGAACAGCGCCGCGGTTGCTTCGGCGGCGATTCCAGGCGCATTCCCGGCTACGACGCTCCGACAACGTTTGCCCTCGGGCGAAAGCGCGCCCTACATGGGTACCGAAACTTGGATCGATGGGTCGCTCAAGGGCGACTTGCCGATGCGGCGCATGAGCCGCCTACACAACGTCAACCATTTCATCGTGAGCCAAGTCAATCCTCACGTCGCACCGGTACGGCGTATCACGGGCAAACGTGGGGTGTTCCCCGCCGTGTCAGGGATCGTAGTCTCGAGCCTGCGCAAGCAGCTCACCCATCAGCTCGAGCTCGCCCGCGACCTCACGAAAAGCACGCCCCTCTACGCGCCGTTCGACGTCGCGCACTCCCTGGCCGACCAGCCCTACGGCGGCGACATCGACATCCACCCGCGTGTCCGACCGATGGCTCTCCTTCGCGCCATGTCGAACATCTCGCACAAGCAGCTCGAACAGCACATCCGGGAAGGCGAGCGCGCTACCTGGCCGCTGCTCGCCCGTGTTCGCGACCAAACGTGTGTATCGCGCGCGATGGACGCGGCGATACGGCGCTTGTCAGCCGAGACGCAGTGAGATGCCCACGACGAGTTGGTAGTCGTTTTTCTTGGGGACGGTTCCGTCCGAGCGCGGGAATGGATCTTCGGTTCGGAGATACAGGAATGAAGTGTTGAAGTGGAGGATGCTCGTGATTCTCAGCGAGAAGTCCGCGCTGCCCACATGGTTGGTGTTTCCGATGGTGGTGAACACCAGGTTGGTCCGCCAGTCGAGGAGCAACTGAATGTCGTCGGTGAAATCGATGTCGGCGAACATTCGGAACATCCAGTACCCGTCGTTTTGCGGGTTCTCCACCGTGGGATCCGGGTCCAGTAGCGACAAGTACTGATAGCCAGGCGCGGTCTCGAAATCCCAGTTGACGACGTATGTCGTAAGGATGTGCACGCCGATGCCGGCAGCGGGCGTGGCGCGTAGCCGGATGTTCTGGAATTTGTCGTACAGCAGCTGACCGGTCAGCGCCTTGATGAAGACGATCGGGTGAACGTAAATATCGACGTCGCCACTGCCGAGGTGACGGTTCGCGTTCTCCGTCCCAGAGGCTCTGCCGAATGTCCCATCATAGGTGATCTGGGTGCGGGTGAGCGTGTCCTCGCGAACGAGCGACCAAAAGGCATTGAAGGTGAGGTTTTCCGTGTTGCCCGCGTTGGCCGTCAAACCAAGCCGCAACACCGTGGACCAGTAGTTCCGTTCGCGTTCCGTGTGCTCGATGATGCCCAGGAGCTCGGCGCGCGGTCGAATCACGATTCCTTCGACCGTCTGTACCGTGACAAACTCCTCGTTGATCATCGCGGGGCCCACGAGGTCGTCCCCTTCGGTGAAGACGTACGTGTTGGCCCTAGGCGAGTGCAGCTCCTGGACCTTCTTCCAATCGTAGGTGAGCAGCTTGAGCTCGGAGCTGTCGAAGCTGAGCGCGCCATCGCGCATTCGCTCCAGATTGCCTCTCAACCATTCACCAGAGGCCAAACGAACCCAGTCGAACTCGTCCCCAAACTGGATCGTGTATGCCTGGGGAAGGTCCCGCTGGGCCTTCTCGACCAGCACCGCCGTCGTCGGACCCGAGTCTTTCCCGAGCTCGGATCCGGGCGTGCCTCTTTCCTCTTCCGCCCCCGGATGAGGGTCGTCCGCCGGAACAGCTTCCTCCACCTGCGCGAACGCCGCCGATCCGCCAACAAGCGAAACCGCAGCGACCACCAGAACAACCAGAGACAGCGAGCGCCGCCTCTCCCCGTCCGTCAAACGCGTCATGCGTGTGAGTTATACGGAGGGAGGCCGCCGTTTCCCAACGATCATTGTCGGCGGGCGTCATACGGACGATTACTTGCGAAAAACGCAGGGAAAACGGGTGGTAGCGCGGCTGGTTCCGGTGTGCTTTGCGGCAATCGCCACGAAATCAAGCACCTTTGCGGATCACGCTCTTGCGAAGGACGAAGTCGGCGTTGGGCTCCAGGGCTCCCAAGAGCTCGGTGAGCTTGTCGATCGTTGGGACGGAAGCTCCTTGCTCGTATCGCGCGTAGGCGTTGACCGATGTCTGACCGAGATTCTGCACGACTTGTTCGAGTGTCTTGCCGGATAGGCCTCGCTGCTGTCGGAGGAAGGACGCAACGAGGGCTGCATCCTCGGTAGACCCCACCTCGAAGTAGCCGGCCTTGCCAGGATGGACATCCACGCTGAACCCAGGCTTGTCGATCATTTCTTCGATCGCGTCACGGATCATTGCGTATGCTTCCTTCTTGGTCTTCCCCTGGGAGAAGGCCCCCAGGTCTGGAACCTCGATGGCCCACCACCTGCCTGCCTTCACGATCCGACCCGCAAATCTCATATTCAGCCCTTCTTCGCCGCCTTCAAGATAGCCTTCGCCGTGTTCTCGTTGATCTCTTTGTGGCGAGGGACGGAGATCGTCCTCACGCCGTCGGTGAAGACGCCATGGCGACCGCCTTCCCGAAGAAGTACCCAGCCAAGGGCCCGAAGCCGTTTGACGAGGTCTTTTCGCTTCACTGGCCAGTCTTACACAGATATGTGTAAATCTCAAACGGGCCTTCGAGCGCTCGTCGACTCATTGCCCCGTTGTCGGCCACTCAGCTTCGCGGTTGCTATCGCCCCAGCTGCGCCAGAATGCGGGCGCTGAGCTCGGCTCGCTTGTGGACGTGAGCGCTCAGCGTCATGAGGCGGTCCCCTTTTTCTACGTGTCCACCGCCAAGTAGATCACGTCTTCCCCGACTTCGACGTCCTCGTTTGGCAGCACTGCGTAGCACGGGCGGCTGACGCGGATTTCGGTGACGCGGTCGCGGCCGACTAGTGTGCCGGGCTCGAGTTGTTGGAAGCCTGTCCACGGGGCGCCGAAGCCGAACTCTTCGCTTGGTTTGGTGATCGTTTCGACGACGTGAACTGTCCGCACCTCGTTGCCGTTGGGTTCGGTGCCGTCGTCGATGGCGCCCGTTGCCCGCAAGAAGCTCATCGCGATGCGGTGAGCCTTGTCCGAAATCTCGGGATCGCCGTGCGAGCCGCACTCGATCGACAATGCAGGCACACCAGACAGCTTGAGAAAACCAATGATCACCTTGTCGGCGAGGCCATACCAGGACTGCACCAGGAACGAGATGCCGACTTGCTCGGCGATCTCGTCGATGGGGGTTTCTCCGTTGCTCACGCCGAACGGCGGCGTTGCGGTGGCCGCCGAGTGAAGGTCCACGAAGATGTCGAGGTCGCTGAGCACTTCCCTGAGCTCGAGAACCCGGTGATGCTCATACCCCCATGCTTCCTGGCGGAGTGTCTCGGTGAACGCGAAGTCCCAGAGGCGGTTGAGATCATCGCCTTCCGGCGTGTGGCGCCGGCCCTGTGTGGTCGCCTCGAGGTTCGCGTGAATCAAGAACACGGTGCCGGATGCGGGCTCGAGCATGCCCTGCTCGAAGGCGTCCCCGATTCGCCGAATCGCTTCGGCCCCACAGGGCTCGTTCCCGTGCATCGACCCGCACACGCCGACGTGCGGCCGCGGCCAATCGGCCGATGCCGACACTCGCAACACACCTGGTTTCAGTTCTTCTACGTACAACGCTGACTCTTTGTTTCGCGGTCCAACACCTGCCGTGTTTGCTCGAACCAGTGGTCCGCCTCGGCTGGGCTCTTGCCGACGGCGGTGATGCCGAGCTTTCCGAACTCGCTGAGCGCACCCGTGAAGTGAAAGAGCACGCCCGATTCGGACCCGGCTTGATAGTGCAATCCGTTGACCGCCGCAATGTCTAGCAAGTCTTCGACGAGGAGGCCGCGGTAACTGTCAGAACGCATCGAGTCGGTCGCGACGTAGAACTGCGGCTCGCCTCGCGGTGTCAGGTAGAGGCCCGTGTCCGGGTCGTATCGGCCGTCGGTCATCATGCGCAGCAGCATCATTGGGTGCGTCGTGCCACCCAGTCGCAAGTTGGTTTCGATCGCGTAGTGCTGCCACGAACCGTCATCGGCCCGCACGCAGATGAAATCGACAGCGAGTCGGCCCACTGCGCCTTTTTCCTGAAGCACTTCCGCCACGCAAAGCGCGTCCTGCTGGATGACCATGCGATAGGCTGCATCGGACGGGAATCTGCAGCCGGCGTAGATCTGTCCATCGACGCCCTCGACGAGCTGATCATGCGTCGAAATCGCGTCCAGGCCGCCTCCGGGAGAGATGCGGAGCTGACAGCTGGGGGCGCGCTTGTCTTTGTTTTCCACGAACGCTTCGACGATGCCTCCCTCCCGCTCGAGCTTCTCCTTGAACGTTTCCCAAGTCTGCCGGGGGTCCACGAAACGCATCTTGGGAAGCGCATCGGCCAGCGCCTGCTCGCGTCCCTCGCGACTGGTTCCGCTTCGCGGGGATACGGCGTCGAGCGTCCTCAGGTCGAGGATCGCGTTGCCCTGGCCGCTGAAGCCGGTGTTCTGTTTCACCACCATGCGCTCGAGGCCGTCGTTCTCGGTCCACAGGCCGTCGATCGCCTGCACGAGGTCCGCTTCGCTCTTCAGGTCCTCGGCACCAGGCAGCAGGGGCACGCCGGTTTTTCGAAACGCCCAGCGCGAGCCGCTCTTGGTGCCGAGCCAGATCAAGTCCGGATCCAGACCGTAGAGAGGAACGCCGAGCGCGACCGCAAGGCTCCGCTCCGCTTCAGACACCGTAAAGCAGGTCATCAGCCCACACTCGGGCCGAATCAATTTGCGGATACGCTCGATGACCCGAGGACGCTGCAGGATCTTCTGTGACAAAGGCACCAGCGAGCTGTCATAGAGCGAAAGCACCGTTAGCCGGCGCCGCATGTGCTCGTTTGGGATGCCGCTGATCAGAGACAGCATGTAGTCCACCGCCGCCGGATGAATCGGTGCAGAGGTCACGTAAACCAGGCGTGCGCGCGGGTGCCGCAGCAGATTCAGCGCAAACAGCATGCGCTCTTCATAGTGGATGACCCCGTCGATCGAGACCGTGTCGATGCCGTCGAACGACAGCGACGGAACGACGACGATGTCTCTCGGCTCCGGGCCATCGCCGTCGGCCAGCGCCCAGCGGGGGGCTAAATGAGCTTGCAGCTCGCGAAATGCCTTCATTTCGTCGCTGCCATCACTCATTGTTTTCGTATAGCATGGGGATCACGGATTTACTTGCAGTGCGGGCGTGAGGAGGGCACAAGATCCCCGTGGCGACGGGAGATGTACCGAGCGAAGAATCTGCGCGCGACGGGCTCTTCAGCTTTCTTTCCCGGCGCCGGTTCCTGAAAGTGGGCCTCGTGGCCGGCGGCGCGATCCTAGGCGTCGGTGGTGGTGGCTTTCTGGCGTTGAGGGGGCGGGCACCCAAGGTCGACGGGCTCCGAGTGCTCGACGCTCACGAGTACCGCACGCTCCAGAGCCTGGTCGAGGTCATGCTGCCCAAGACAGACGCGATTCCAGTCGATCCTGTATCGATGGATCTCCCACGCGCCTTCGACGATTTCCTGGCCGATGAGCCCGAGCAGAACGCCAAAGACCTTCAAAAGGCCCTCGTGCTGATCGAGTTCGGGCCACTGGCCTTCGACAAGAACCTCACGACGTTTTCCCGGCTCGATGTTGCGGAGCGCGCCACGCACTGGAACGAGTGGGCGCTCAGCGACAATCTTCTGCGACGGCAAGTCAGCATTGCGATGCGGAAGTTCTTCAATTTGGTGTACTTCGACCACGAGCAAGTGTGGCCGTACATCGGCTATCCGGGGCCGTCGATGAAACGCCCGAGGAGCGTCACGCCATGACCGAACCGATGACCAAGGCGATCATCGATCTGTCGAAGGAGCCGCTGCCCGAAGTGATTACGGCGGAGATCTGTATCATCGGCTCGGGCTGCGGCGGGGCAAGCGCGGCGCGTCTCTTGGCCGAGGCCGGGCACGAGGTCGTCGTGCTCGAGGAAGGTCGCGATCTCATCGGGCCGGAACGAACCCAGCGCGACGCCGCGATGTACGATCAGCTCTACATGGACCGGGGAGGGCGAGCCACCCACGACCTCTCTATCAGCGTTCTACAGGGCAGAGTGCTCGGCGGGGGAGGCGTGATCAACACCTGTGACGTCGTGCCCATCCCCGAGGGAGTGCTCCAGCACTGGGCGACCAAGTACGGGCTCGAGGACTTTGCGCCGGAGCAGTTCAGGCGCTTCACCGACGATGCGCTCGGCGATCTCTCCGCGAGTCGCATTCCGGAAAGTTTGGTCAACGCTGCGAACAACAAGCTTCGCCAGGGAGCCGAAGCACTTGGGCTGCGCGGCGAGGTGATGATGCACAACCGCGTGGGTTGCCGCGGGCTCGGCACCTGCATGATCGGTTGCCCGGTCCATGCCAAGCGAAACCCGCGCATGGTGGCGCTTCCAAAGGCCATGGAGGCAGGCGCGCGCATCTTCACGAGGGCGCGCGCCGTGAAGATCGGCAAAGCCAATCAGGAGCTCAAGGAGGTCACGGTCCGCACGCTCGACCCGGCTGGCTATCACGAGCAGAACGAGCTCAAAGTCCGAGCGAAAATCGTCATCGTCGCGGCCAATGCCATTGCGTCGGCGCAATTGCTGCTGCGTTCCGGCGTGGGGAACGCCCACGTTGGGAAGAACCTCATACTGCAGCCTCAGCTCTCCATCATCGGCGTTTTCGACGAGCGAATCGCGGCCTTCGATGGCGTCCCGCAGTCGTATGCGGTCACCGAGTTCGAAGAAGAAGACAACGCCGAGTTCGGGCTTTGGGGCTATCGCATAGAGGGCATCATGGGCACGCCCGGCATCGTATCCACCATGTTGCCCTTTTCGGGAGTCCAGGGAATGGAGAACATGGCCCAGTACGACCGGATGGCGCCCTCGCTTTTGTTGGCTCCCGATGCGCCATCAGGCCAAGTTGAAGTCGCGCGCGACGGCCGACTGACGATTCGCTACGGGCAACGCAACAACCATCAGGAGCGGCTTCGTCAAGCGGTTGAAACCGCCGCGAAGGTCTACCTCGAAGCCGGTGCGCGCGAGGTCCTGGTCCCGACGGCGCCGCCCTTGGTCATTCGCTCCGCGCGAGAGGCCAAGCAAGCCCAGCAGCTGACCTTCGCGCCCGCAACCGCCCCGATGCTCAGCGCTCACCAACAAGGCACGGTGCGGTTTGCAGCATCGGAGCGCGATGGTGGCGCCGACCTGAACGGCCAGGTTTACGGCACCCGCGACATCTACGTCTTCGACTCGTCAGGCTATCCAACGAGCGCCGCAAGTCACACCATGGCACCAATCATCGCGTCCTCACGAATGCTAACCACAAAGCTGTTGACGCGGATTTGACATCAGAGATCTCGGGGCCCGTGGCCCGGGTTCGCGCCGCGTTATTCTTCGTCGATTTGGATGGATTGGGTGGGGCACATCATGCAGGCGTCGCGGACCTTGTCTTCGAGGTCGGGGGAGACGTTGTAGCTTTGAAGCAATAGGCTTCCGTCTTCGGCGAACGAGAAGACCTCGGGGGCCTCTTCGATGCAGACGCCGTAGTGGTTGCAGGTCGATGGGTTGTACATGAGTTTCATACGTCGGCTTCCGACTCAGCTCCCGCCCAGTAGCTCTCGCTCCTCGTACTCCATATCGTCTCGGACGGCGCGTGACAGCTCGCGCACGCCGGTGACCAACTTCGACCCCACCGCCGTCTCGTCTAGATCGCGGATGACGGTGTCGAAGATCTCACGCTGCGCCTGGTGCTCCCGGCGCATGCTCTCGGTGACCTCGTCGAGGTTGCCTTCGTCGGTCAACGATGAAATTTGGTACTCCTCGTAGTGCAAGTGCTCTAGCAGGACGGTGCCGAGGGCCTCGAGCTCTTCGCGCAGCGTGATCACCGATTTCGTATCGCCGTCGCCTACGCGTTCGGTCAATGCTTCGACGCGCGCGAGCTGCGCAGAGATCTGCGCGTGCTCGCTTCGAATGCGCGCCCTCACTTCATCCGGCGTTGCCGGGCTTTGTGGCTCGGAACCGCTGTCCATCTATCTATGCTGCGGCAAGCCGCCGGCGTCGCTCTGCCAGTGTGAGCGGCTTGCTCACCTCCTTGACGCCATCATACTCTTCTTGAGCCTGCTTGTGGTACCACTCCGGGTAGAAGTTCTTGCACCACTTACGGAAGTCGGCGATTGGGCCATCGCCGTCGCATAGCATGGGTTGCTCGAAGAAGGCCTTGTGCTCCCAGATCGGCTTGTCCTCTTCGAGCTGGCGCGCGACCTCGTGGGTGAAGGCCTTGCCGACACCAGCCGTGACATCGGCGCCACCGAGCTTCTTCACGGTGAATGAGAAGCGCACGTCACAGTATTCGTCGTCGATCGGTGTGACGGAGGCCATATTGGTTGTCTCGACAATGCCCCGGAAGCGGCTCAGCGAAAAGCCAAAGCCGTGGACGTCGACTTCGAGCTCGCCCGTCACATCGCCCCTGGGTGTTTCCATGGCGGTGTCCGTGACCATGTGAATGTGCGGGTACTCGAGGTCCATGGTGTGCGGTTGCGGCACGATGTTCATTCCGTGGACGTAGCGGAAGTGAGCCTTGTCGACGACGTTCTCACACATGTCCTGGTTGTGCGTGCGCATCGTCCAGCGCTGTTTCCAGTACGGGGTCCAGGCCTCGTTGTTCCATTCCGGGATTTCCGGGATCTCCCACGCGGGCTCCTTCCCCTCGATGTCGTGCCAGACCATGATGAGGCCATTGACCTCGTGAACGGGCCACGCGGTGATGTTGGCCTTGCGAGGGAGATGTTTGGCGTAGGGCACCTCCATGCACTTGCCTTCCCCATTGAACTTCCAGGCGTGGAACGGACACACGATGCCGTCGCCCTCGACCTTGCCGCCATGGCCTAGGTGCGCGCCCATGTGCGGGCAGAACGCATCGAGCACGCTGACCTCGCCGTCTTCGGTGCGGAACATGACGAGCTCGACTCCAAAGTACTTGAGCGGCATGACGTCACCCGGCTTTAGCTCGTCGGCGTACGCCACCTGGAACCAGCCTCGGGGATAGCGTGGAATCGGAAATCGCGGTTTGTTACTCATGGCTGTTCTCCCATTTCTGTTGGTCGCTTTGGAGCCCGGCGGTACGGTGATTGATGGCCCCAATCGCTGATTCGGTTGTACGTGGTTGGCTCCCACGTAGCGTCGTCTACGGTCCGCCCGCCCCAGCCGATTTCGCATTCGAAACCCGAGGGCGTGACACATTTTAAGGTCACCATCTGGTCGCCCAGGTCACCGCCCAGGCCCTGCACGACGCGCACCTTGCTAGCGAACGCCCGATCGAGCGCGGCACCGACGTCGTCGAGCGAGCCCATCTGCAGCATGAAGTGATGCAAGTGCTTGGGAAGCCCCGAACCGAGCGCCACCGTGTGATGCCGCGGATTGACGTGCAGGAACGTGATGTCGACTTTGAAGTCGCCCGGCAGCGTGCACCGGATGTGATCGCTGAGACCGAAGCTCAAGACCTGCTCGAAGTACGATCGCGTCTCGGCGATGTCGTTGGCGCGGAGCGCGAGATGACCGACGCCCTGATCGCCCGTGATAAACCCAGTCGCCACCCTTTCGCGACGGAACGGGGTGCCAGCAAGAACAGGCCCGTGAAATAACTCGACCGCGACGCCGCCGGGCTCGAACGTGCGAACGAACCCTTTTAAGCCACGCGCCTTGGCCTCGTCAGCGGACGCAGGATCGACCGAGTATCCGGCCTCTCGGACGTGAGTGGTGACCTCATGCAGGGTTTGCTCACTGGGCACTTCGAAGCCGAGCGCGATCAAGTCGTCCGCAGGCCCCTGCCTGAGCAGGATCCGCGCGGCGCGTTCATCGGTGCGATAGGGGACCAGCCCCTCGCCGAGCGCCTCGCCCCTCTCGGCACCGATCACCTTGGTCAGAAAGTGATCCCAGGCGTCGAGATCCGAAACCTCGAAGAGGAAGTAGCCCAAGCTATGGACAGCCGATCCCATCGTCATCTCAGAGGAAGAAGTCCGTCGTCGGCTCGCCCATCAATAGGCCGCCGTAGTTGCGCTGCGTCTTGAGAGGATTGTTGGCGTGGTGTGCCCGGGCGCCGTGGATGTCCTGGAAGAAGCGTTGGATGTCTTGGTTGAGGAAGATCGCCGAACCGCCGCTTGCCATGAACAAGTCGTCGAGCGCCTTCACCATTCGTTCGGTGACGGCTCCCGCATTGGCGCGATAGGCGACCCGGTCCTCAAGCTCGATGCGGCCGCCGGCTGCCGCCTTGTCCATCATTTCGTTCCAGTCGTTGCGCATGAGCGCTCGGACTTCACGCATTGCCAGGGTCGCCCGCGCGCAGGTTTCGAGGTTGAACGGATCATCCGCCGCCTTCTTTCCATCGGCCCGGCCTTTGCGGTTCTTGTTCAGATTGACGTACGCTTCGAGCGCACCCTGCAGCATGCCAATCGCGGGCGTCGCCACCGCCCGTGTGAACAGCTGGCCGAAAGGAACGCGATAGAGAGCGCCCGTGTTGACCTCGTTGCCCGGGCTCTGAAGTCGGTACGCGTCCGACATCCGATGCACGCGATGCTCCGGGACGAACGCATCGCGGACCACCACGGACTTGCTTCCCGTGCCTTTGAGCCCCGAGACGAACCAGTCGTCGACGAGCTCGTAGTCGGAACGCGGCACGAGCATCGTGAACATGTCTGGCGGCTTGCCGTCTTCCTTCGGGGCGTAGGCGCCGAGGAACGTCCACTGGCAGTGGTCGGAGCCGCTCGAGAAGCCCCACTTGCCGCTCAGACGATACCCCCCATCGCTGCGCGTCACCTTGCCGATCGGCATGTACGATGACGCGGTGAGCGTATCGATCCCGTTCTCGCTTTCCCAAACGTCTTTCTGGGCTTGCTCGGGGAAGAGAGCGAGTTGCCAGTTGTGCACCGCAACGACACCGAGCACCCACGCGCTCGAGGGACACGCCGACGCAACCTCGATCGCCGCGTCGAAGAACTCGATGGGGTTGCACTCGTACCCGCCCCAGCGCCTCGGCTGCATCATTCGGAAAAAGCCGGCGTCCTTGAACTCTTGAACCGTTTCGTCCGGGATCACCCGGTCGGCGTCTGCCTTCGCGTTGCGCTCGCGCAGTGTCGGCTTCGCGTCACAGGCGAGCTTCACGAAATCCGGCTTGCTGGCATTGCTCATGCGGGTGCTCCTGGCTATTCGGCCGCGTCGGCTGCCTTGCTCCGTGGGGCGTAGAATTGCCCGTACCAGCGGCGGAACTCGCCGATGGGGCCGTCCCCGTCACACAGAATCGGCCGGTCGAGGTAGATCTTGTTCTCCCAGATCTGCACATCCTGCAGGTAGCCGTCACGCATGTTGTCGATGAAGCGATCGATGAGCTCGGCCGTCATGCCCTTGGTCGTCTTCATCGACACCGCAAAGCGCAGCATCACGTTCTCGTCGTCGATCGGCGTGTGGGCGTTGATGATCATGCCGAGGCCCTTGCCGTGTAGCTTCGTTACTTGATACGCGGGTCCGTAATAGGTGGCCGTCGACTCGAACTCGTCCTTGCCACCATGCACCGGATACGCGACTGCCTTGATTTTTTGCTGGCCGATGTGGCCGGTATAGGTGTTGCTGAAGGAGCCAGGGATCGGGTGCGTGTTGTGCACCGGTATGAAATGACCTGCGTCCGCGAGGTTCTCTGCAATCGCAAGCGGCGGCGTCTTGATTTGAAGCTTCGCGTACTTCCACGGCAGGAACTCCGCATCATCCCACTCTTCCAAGACCGGGATCTCCCAATCGGGCTCGCTCTTCTCGCGGTCGTGCCAGACGAAAATCATTCCGTTCCGTTCGAGCACGGGCCAACACGCGAGGCTGGCCTTCGGGGGAATGCGTTTGGCGTACGGGATCTCGACACACTTCCCGGTGCCGTCGAACTTCCACGCGTGGAACGGGCAGACGATTCCCTCGCCTTTGATCTTGCCGCCGTGCCCGAGATGCGCGCCCATGTGAGGGCAGTACGCGTCGAGCACTTTGGCTTCGCCCGACTCGGTCCGGAACAGCACGAGCTCTTGGTCGAAGCGTTTCAACGGCACCACTTGGCCGGGCTCGAGCTCTTCGGAGAACATGAGCAAGAACCAGCCTCGGGCAAAGCCGGCCCAGGGGTTCGTCGTCGTTTCGTTGGTCATCGGAAGCTCCAATCGTCGTTTCGCGGTAGCCCGAGCGCCGAGCCAAGAAACTAGAACGTGTTTCACTAGAACATGTTTCGATTTCCATTTCATGGCAAGCACTCTTTCCGTCGTGTTTTATGCTTTTTCTGCGCCGTGGCTGCTTCCGTGCATTTCTTGCGCCACGAAACTGCTCCCTCCGCTCTGAGCCCGGCCTCGGCCTTGCGGGCTGTGGCTCGAGCGGCTCGGGCGCAGCGGGTTCAGGCGGGATGGGTGGCGCTGGCGGCTCCGGCACGTCCACGCGCCTGGTGGTGACCGCAGATTGGTTGAATCAGTCGCTGACGCTGTTCGATTACGACAAGCTCATCGATGGGCAGAGCGACGGACCCTCGTCGGTCGTGGACACGATCGATCTTTCCGAGTGGGAGCCGGGCCCCATCGAGGTCGAGATCACGCCGGATGGCAAGACCGCGATCGTAGCGGTCGGCCCTGCGTTTTTCGACGGCAATGGGGTCACGAACATGCTCATCGGTTCGCCCGAAGTGCCCCCAGGAGGCTCGCTGCTCATCGTCGATTTAGAGTCCGGCGAGGCCACCGAAGTTGCCATCGAGGATGTCCCGCTCGGGATCGCGATCAGCTCGGATGGGACTCGCGCATACACGGCCAACTACGGAGCGATCGACGACCCAGGCGATACGCTTTCCGTCATCGATATCCCAGGGCGCCAGCTCATCGAGGAAATCGCCCTTGGCGGGCGGCCTGAGCAAGTCGCACTGAGCCCTGATGGGACGCTTGGCGTCATCAACATTGCCGGCGGAAGCGGCGGCATTCATGTTTTTGAAACCGCTGACATCGAAGGCACGCTCAGCCCCCTCGTTGCGACAGGCAACGACCCGTCCGACGTGACTTTCCTCGACGACGAGACGCGCGTCGTCGTAGCAAACAGCTTCAGCTTGGACGTCACCCTCGTCGACACATCCAATCCGAGCGCTCCTTCGGTGATCGGCAGCTTCGCTATGGGCGGTGGCTTTCCCTATGGCGCGACTTACATGCCTAGCCGCGATCAGATTCTGGTTCCGACGGGCACCGGCTCGAACCTGGTCACGATCGATATCGACAACGACGTGCTGATTGCCTCCGAGCCAGCGATGCTACCGGGCGGCGCGTTTCCGCTTACCGCGGCCGTGGACGGAACGGACAGCTACGCCTTCGTGGCCCACATCGTGGACAAGAAGCTTTCCATCATCGACGTAGAGACCGGCACCTCGCGCGCGATTATCTGGCTCGACGGCCCCGGCCCAGCCTACGTCGCCGTCCAACCCTGAACGTGCGATCACAGCTGCCGCCGTGGTTCCGTTGATGACGGAACACGGGCCCCTGCTGTTCGTGCTGCCTATACTGAAGGGCAGAAAAAGAGGGGGGTCTCTTTTTCGTTAGGGGTTGAAGCATGTCTTTTCTTCGTGGCTGGGGAGTTGTTGGTTTTGTCTTTGCGGCGGCGCTGTGGCTGTCGCCGGGGGAGGCGCGCGCGTTTCCCGATGAGCCCTACAGCCTCGACGAAGGCAAGAAGCCCCATACCGATCGCTTTCATGTCCTCGGCGAGCTCGGTTTGTTTGCCGGCAAGCTCGAGGGCGATCAGCGGTCGATCGTCGTGAGCCCCTTGTTCGAGATGCGTTTCCAGCTTGCCTACAGCGTTGTCATGCAGGTCGTCTGGGGGATGTCGTACGTAAACCTCGATCGCGAGCAGGCCGATGCCGACAATGACTTTCGTTTCGGTAATCCATACGCAGCCTTCCACTACCAAGGCAAGAAGGGGCAGTTCTCCTATCGCGTGGGTTTGGGTGTGACCATTCCTGCGGCGACCCTCCCAGGCGATATCAACGAGCAGGTGACGGCGGCGTCTGCCTACTTTCTGGCTGCGGCATTGCGCGGAAACACGATGTTCTGGCTCTGGGACCCGCACACAGTGAGCGTCATCGTTCCGATTGGGTTCGAGCGCAGCAAGCCGAGCGGTTTCCTCTGGGGCGCTTACCTCGATACAGGCGCTCTGATCAAGCGCAACGACAAGAACGCGAGGACCTCCAAGACCGATTTCATCATGCAGATGGTGGCTATGATGGGCTACCAGGCGACGGACTGGCTTCGAGTTGGCTCCCGTTTCAGCCTCGTGCTGATACCGAAGTTCAACGAGCAAAAGACGCAGCTGGCCGTCGAGCCCTATCTGCGATTCGGTAGGGACAAAGCATTCGGCGCGATCCGCGTCAACATCAACATCGACAACCCCAACGGTTTCTCATTCGACTCGCGTCAGGTTTGGGGCCTGCGAATCGGAGGAGGCGCCTCGTTCTAGGCGTCGAAGAGCGGTAGGTCTTCGCCCGGCTAGCGGGAACGCCGCCTTGTATCTCGTTGGGCACGCCCGCGAGGTTGCGCAGTGCGCGATGTACGTGTGCGATGGAGAGCCTGGTCCCCTCGGGCCGTGTCCGGTGAGCCGGTTGGCTGCAGCGTTACCGGGATCGATGAGATTCAGGACATGCCGATCATCGGTTCCGCCAATGACTCGGTTACCCGGGGATCCCGGGGCCCATCATCATCATGCTGCTAATCGGCCAGTGGTCCTTGCCGTCGCCGCTGTTGTACCCAGGGCGTTCGGCCAAAGTCCGAGCCCATCACGATCGCGACCTTGTCGGCGATGCCCATGCGCTCGGCTTCTTGCATCGCGAAGTTCGCGCCGTTCACGAAATCGATGAGGCGCGGCAAGTGGTTGTTGTCGTGGTTGCCGTGCGTGTCGAATCCGCCGGTGGCCACGCTGACGCTGACGGAAAGTCCCGGCTTGGTAGGCGGCCAGCGCGACTTGGATCTGCCGGTGAAGCCGGTTGTCCGAGAAGTCCTCCGGCAGCGCTTCCGACACTCGCTTGAGATCGTCCTGCCCGAGCCGCGCCCAACATCAGCTCGTTCTGCCCATCCCAAATGCGCGGTAACCGCTGCCTACCCTGAATCCGCAAGAGGCGAAGTTGCTGCTCTCGCTGTATGATGCCGGGCACGTCCGGGGTGGCCGAAGTAGTTTTCGTCCGAGCCGGTTGGGTCCGGACGGGACGGGTGCGCGAGATTGTGGAGCAGACCGCCGTCACCGAGCGGCACCGCATTCGTGACGCCTTGGGTGTCGAGGTATCCGCCGTACCCGATCAGTGGCATCGGAAGATTGGGGCCGTGCGTTGCTGCGATCAGCGCGCCGATCGGCGGATGCCCCTCCGCGGTTCGACCGCTCCAGGTGCCGCGAGTGCCCTGGTCATGGCCGTTGGTCGTGGTGTCCATGCCGTTGATGACCAGTCAGGCGCTGGTAGTGCGTTTGGAAAAACGCGTCGAGCGCAGTTCCGTCGTCGCCGAGCGGCGCGTAGTTGATGTTGCCCAGCGGTCCGAATGTCGCTCTTTAGAAAGCGCCCCATCGGGTTGTTCTCGTTCGCGTTTGCACGGCCCTTCGGGTCGCACAGGTGAGTCGGATCCCAGCCGCCGCCCGCGTGCATGAAGATCCAGTACGTGCCCGTGTAGGCCGATCCGCTGACCCTCGACTGGGCCGCTGCCGCGCGAGAGGGTCCAGGACCCGAGGGCAGACACACAGGTCAGCCCAGCCCAGCTTGCGATACGTAAAAAGTCACGACGATCCACAGCTAGTCCTCCCTCACTCGTACAGGTATCGGTAATCGGACAGGAGATAACTCACCGCCGCCATCCAAGCGCGTACGGTGTACTCCGTGTCCCGGTTGATGCGGCGCTCTTGAGGTAGTGAGTCGCCAGTCATTCGGTCGTTGAAGAGTCGGCACGGATCGGCCAGCTCTTCTGGCACGGACCCGTTGGCCAGGCCTTCGCGTCCGAGGCTATAGGTTTCCATGAGCACGCCTATCGTCGCCGCGATTTCCTCGTCGGAACCCGCGAGATCTTCGCCCAAGAGTTGGCGGTGGAGCTGCCGAACCGCATCGCGTACCTGGTCCGACGCATCGGAAAGCTGCGTGCTTCGGTCGATGTTGGGGAACAGAAGACGCTCGTTGGCCGGCTTCGAGAAATCATACGGAACCGCGGAGCATGCCACCTCATAAGCCATGCGTTGCGCCAGGCTTGCCATGACACCGTTCGGCTCCGTCACACGTTTGGTCACCAAGTCCGAGTCGATGCCGCCGTAGAAGATGCTGTACTGGTCCAGTAAGTAGTCGGGGCGATTCGGGTTGGCACGCCAACGGACGCCCGTGGTCGCCTCGATCTTGCGGGACAGGTGCTCTGGCGTGAGCAGCCGTGCCGTGCCGAATGTCGACAACTCGGTTTCCATGTCGCTGGTGAGTGGACTCGCATTCTTGGCCCGGAAATAGGGGCTCAGGATGATCTCTCGCACCAACAGCTTAAAGTTGTGCCCGCTGTCGATGAACCGCCGCTGAATCGTTCGTAGAATCTGCTGCTGCACGTTGTACGCGCGTTCGAGAGCTGGATCGACGTCGGGATCGATCTCGGGATCGGGCTCTGGCAGAGGTGGAGGGGGCGGCGGCGGAGGAGGAGTGCCACCCATGCCTCCGGCGCCAGCCATGCCAGCAGCGCCGCCCACGCCGCCCATGCCGCCCATGCCGCCCATGCCGCCGACACCGCCGTCCGGGTCCATCATCGGGTCCGGATCCACCATGGGATCCGGGTCCATCATGGGATCCGGCTCCTGCATCGCGTCTTCGGCCATCTCCGGTGTCATCGGCACCGTGATGTCGAGGATCTTCTGACCGGTCAGCCCTTGGAACACCGTCTTCACGGTGGCTTGAGCGAATCTCGGATTTTGGGCCACCCGCTGCGCGAACCATTGCAAGGCGTGCTTCCGCTCGTTGTCAGGCAGTCCCTCCCCGTTGAAGCCGGGAGGCAGGATGAAGTCCGGCCCAAACCATTCGCCTTTGCCGCTGAACTCGCCGCGCTCGTTCCAGTTCATGTAGAGACCCGCGACGGGATCCATGGTCGTATGACAGACGGTGCAGTCCGGATTATTCAGCGTCGGGTTTTCACCGAAGTCGCTGCTGGCGTCCACAGGACGGCTTCCGAACTGATTGATGTCGATGTCGAGGAAGAACCAGTAGGTCATTCTCGAGCGGTGCCGGTTGATGTTCGTGTCGCTCGTCGGAAAACGATTGAGGAACATCGCGGACGTTAGAAGGCCCGCGTGAGGGATGCCCGGGATTTGAACCTCTCGGAAGCTCTCGGGGTTTTCTCCGATGCCGAGCGGAACGTCGGGGAGACCGACCAACGACAGCTGTGAGTAACCGTTCGCCATCGTGTAGTTCGCCGTCAGGATCTCAGTAAAGGGACGCTCTGTGGCGATGACGTGCGCGATTAGCTCGAGCGGCCCGCGCGCGAGCGAGTCGTTGGTGACCCGCGCTTTGCCCTCATCGTCCGGGTACTTCCTCTCGAACCAACGCAGATTCGGATACACGTCCTCGTCGAGAAGCTCGATCGCGTTTTCCCGGCCGAGGTATTTGTCGGTCAGGAAGTGATCGTTGTAGAGCTCCATCATTCGGTCATTGAATCGGTCCTCGCGCATCATCTCCGCGAGAGATGCTTCGAGCCCGATCTGACCCCGCTCCGCCGTGAACTGTATCTGCCGCTCGGTTGGAAGCTTGCCCGTGAGCTCGAGGCTCGCCTTACGGAGCGTCTCGTTCCAAGTCAGGAGCTCGAGCTGGCCCTCGTAGGGGTTCGCAAACCCCTCCGACTGGGGACAGGCATTCATGTTTTGGGTTGAGCAACCTCCGAAAAGGGTGGGCTCGCTCTTGCAGCCAGACAGGCTGAGTACCGACCCAAGCAGCAGGAGGATGAATCCAGCCGCAAGGTTGCTGTTGATGCACCTCTGACTCATCTGCACAACTGATAGACTAACATGCGAAAAAACACCCTGCAGGCCTAAATTTAAGGTGTAATACAAGCTCATACAGTTGTTAATTAGACCTTAGGGGTCTAATTAACTCGTGATCAAGCTTGCATCATTTCTGTAGTCTGCGACGATCACAGAGGAAAGCAGGGGTGGATTTTTCCTTTGGAGCAGTTTGATCTGTCACCCATGCTTAGAGTCCAAGCGGAATTTTTTACTAGGAGTGATGGAAAAACATGTCTTACACACGGAGGAACTTGGCGCGATTTCTGGTTCTTGTGACCTGCTGCTCAGCTCTTGTTGCATGTGGAGAGAGCACTAGCGCAGGGCCACCGAAGCTCCGGAACCTGGTCTTCTGCGAGAACCCTGAGGTTGCCGCGCCGTCCTGCTCGCTCGAGGGTTACTCCGCGGCGGACGAGTCGGCGCTTCGCACGAAGCTCGAGAGCTGTGCGGTCGCTGGTTGTCACGGCACCGGGGGCACCGCCGTCACCACGTGGACGCTGGATTTGTCTGGGTCGTCGGTCCAGAGCGCGCTGACTCCGCTTGCGACGGTCATTGGTGTGAACGGAGACTATCTCGTCGACGAGTTCGACCCAGATTGCAGCTACATGCTCACGAAGCTCACCGACAAATGGGCAGGGGGTAGCCGGATGCCGCTTGCGCCGCCTCAGTGGAGCGATGACGAGATCGACTGCTTCCGATCGTATCTGAACGACATGAGCAACTGAGGCGTTTTGGTCAGCCGCGTTCGGCGCGGCGGATGCCCAGGTTGACGATCTTCTGCAACAAGGCTGGGTAGTCCATCCCGGCTGCCTTCGCTGCACTTGCAAACTCATCGCCTTCGCCGATGTCGGGGTTGGGATTGGCTTCGAGGAAGTAGAGGTCGCCCGATTCGTGCAGGCGGAAGTCGATGCGCACGCAGCCATCGGTGCCGAGACGTCGGCAGATTCGGCGCGACAGCCTTGCGATCCGCCGCTCCATCTCCTCGGAAAGCCCTTTGGCGCGCCCAATGCGGATCTCGTGCTTTTTTTGGAATTCGAGGTCCCACTTCACCCTGCGGGTGGCGATCTTGGGAGCGTCTTCAGGCAGCTTGTCCAGAAAGATCTCCCAGGTCGGGAGCACTTGTAATCGGTGGTTTCCGAGGACCGAGACGTAGAGCTCGCGGCCCGGGATGTACTGCTCGACGACTGCATCGGTCAGAATCTTGTCGTGGATGAACGAAACCCTTTCTTCGAGTGCTTTGTCGTTGTTCACCACGGAAGCCTGGGCGATTCCATAGCTCCCTTCCTCGATCAGTGATTTCACGATCAGCGGAAACTCGAGCCGAGGCGGCCGCTTGATCTTCCGGTAGCGTGGGAAGACGCGGAATCGCGGCACCTGAATTCGGTGGTACGCGAGCACCTTCTTGGAAAGCGCCTTGTCGCGAGCGAGAAGAAGCCCTCGTGGGTTGCATCCAGTGTAGGGAGTGCGCTGCAGCTCCAGATACCCGACGACGTGTGCATCGAAGATCGCTTCCCCATCGAACTCCTCGAGGAGGTTGAACACGACGTGCGGCTTGAGCTCCTCGATCGCGGTCCGAAGCGGCGCGAGCTCATCGCTCAGCCCCACCATTCGCACTTCGTGTCCAAGCCAGCGCAATCCTTCGCGCACGTCGAACTCGGTCTTGAACGGCGCGATCTCGGCGGGGGTAAGCTTGCTGATGTCTTCGGGCGGGATGAGACTCTGGTGCACGAGAACGATGATTCGCCTTCGCTTTAGAGTGGATGCCATGTATCCCGCCGGTGCAGCAGGTGCACCGTGTGCACCGTCAACATGATGGCAAAGTCGAGCTTCGTCTGACGCTCCCCCTTGATGAGTCGCAGCCTCAGCTCACGACACCGGCCCATGATATCACGAAGCACCTGGTCGACGGTAAACTGATATTCGCCGGTAAAAAGAGAGATTTGCTCGCGGATTTGACGGCGATTGCGGCGCAAGAACGATGCCGCTGTCTCATTGTTCCGATAGCGCACGGAGTCGCTGAAGATCTTGAGCAGATCCCGGTCGTACTCGTCGCTGAAGCCAGGGCTGTAATGATCCTGACGTCGTTCGTAGTGACGTCGCAATGTGTGCCGGAGCGTCGGGAGGGAGTAAGGGCGCGCGCGGGAGCTCACCTGGGGCTTCTTGCTGGAGAGGTCTGCGGCGAGCTCATCGATGTACTCGAGCTTGCCAAGGGCAGATGACTGCTCGTACTGCGTGCGCCAATTCGAGCGAGGCGCGAGCCAAACCGCGAACGTTTCGGCGAAGTCTTCGACCGGGTGGGCCTGCGCATACCAGCCATCCAGGTGTTCGACGAAACCCTCGCTCGATGGGTTCGGTCGATAGAAGTCGGGGTAGGGTTCGGACGCCCGGCCGAACGCGCGCTGCCAAAGCTTGCGCCGCTGAAGGTTGTAGGCGTGCTGCAATGCGTGGCCCGCCTCGTGACGGAGCAGGCGCATGCACTCCATACGAGTGCCGCCTTCCACTTCGAACATCATCTGCCGCTCGAGACGCATCAGCCGCGGATGCGCCAAGTAGAAAGGGATGCCGACACCGGGGATGCCGTCAGGCGAGCACCATTCGTCACTGAGCCACGCGTGAAGACGGAAGCGCCGAAGCCCCACCGCATCGAGCTCTTCGCGGAGGCGTTCCACGCAGTCTTCGAGCCAGGTGTCGGCCACCGAGAGACCGAGCTCACACAGGCGAACATCAAGGAGCTCCTCGGTCGGTAGGTTTTCCCAATCGACGGACATACTTACCAGGGAAGCCGCTCGCCGTTGGCGTGCCAGAAGCCGCCGGAGTCCTCGAGCTGAAGCTCGTCGATGCGCGCGATCAACCCTTCCGCCGACTCCGCAATGGGAATGCCGTGCCGCCCGGTCATCTCCGTCGCGACCATTCCGGGATGCAGGATCGCGACCGCAATGCCTTTGCTACGAAAGTCGTGTGCCAGGTTCACTCCAGCCATGTTCAACGCCGCCTTCGACATGCGGTAGCCGTAGAAGCCGCCTGACCCGTTGTCGTCGATCGAGCCCATCCTGCTGGTCATGATGATGATTTTGGAGCCCTGCGAGAGGTGGCTCTGCATGATCGAAGTGACCAGCAACGCCCCGATCGCGTTGACCTCGAACTGCTTGCGGATCTGACCGAAGTCGAGGTTGTCGAAGGATTCGCTCGTGAGGATTCCGGCGTTGTTGATCAGGACATCGACCTTGGCGTCTCCGAGGTCCCGTGACACGGATTCGAGTGCCGCCTGGTCGGTCACGTCGACCCCCTCGAACAATCGAACGCCAAGCGCCTCGAGCTCATGGCTCGCCTTGCGACAAAGGGCGATCACCTCGTCGCCGCGCTTCATGAGCTGCCGGCTGAGCTCGAGACCGATGCCTCTGTTCGCGCCTGTGATCAGTGCGGTTGCCATGAAGACTTCCTCCGAGAGGTTATTTCCTCCGAGAGGTTATCATAGCTCCGTTACCGAGTTGTCGAGTGCAATGGGCTCATTGGATGGGAACGCAGAGTCGGTCTCCCGCAATCACCTCGCACCCAAAGCCGGCCGGCACGTCGCAGTCTGCGTCGATTTCACAGCGTTCGAGGCAGATGCGTGAGCCGCTCGGTCTCCCGAGGATGGAGTGATCCAAGCATGCGCCGGGTAGGCCGTTGAACTCGGACACTGGACAATCGAGGTCGTCGAAGCAGTCGAGCGTGCAGATCGCGTTTACGTAATCGGTGTAGCGATCGGCAGGCACCGCCAGCTCTTCGCAGAACCGGCCCGCAAGACACTCGGCGCTCGAATAGCAAACCTCGTAGGTGAGGGCGTTCTGGTGCGGCTCGAAGATGTCATCGTAGTCGCCCACGAGAATGCACCCCGAAAGGCCCGTTGCGACAGCGGCAACCGCTAGCCAAGCAAAACGTAAGTTCGTTACAAGTCCCATGGCGAAAGTCCTCTCTTCTCAGGAAGACGTTCGCCAACCGCTCTCCATTCAATCGGAGGGCCGGACTCTCAATCGACTGGTTTTTCTAGATGCTGACGTGAACCTGGTGGCCTTCGTAGGCCGCGATGCCTTCGTCGACTTTGTGCCCGAGCTCCCGAGCCAACATGAGCAACGCGCGCGCGATGGCAAGCTCGTCGCCGATCATGGGCAGATCTGGGTCTCCTGGACTACGCGTGGCCTTTCCTGTTGCAGCGAGTGTGTCGCCGTCGATTACGAGGCGAGCTGTCGCGTTGGTCGTGGGGCCTTCCTCGATGACTTCGAGGCTCACTGTGAACGCTTTTGCTGTGGTCATGGGACATCTCCTCGGGCAGGCACTGAGCATAAAGAATTCGCGCGCTTCGGTCCATGGCTATGCTACGGGCCTTGCAAGGTCGCAAGATCGTGGTCACGCTCGCGGCCGAACCGGGTAAATGTTCGGAGTGGATCATGCGTTATTCGAGTTTTGTTCTGACCAATTTGGTGCTCACCCTCGAAAACAGCAAGGAACGCACCATCCACGTAGAAGCCTCGATGAGTACCCTCGCCCAGCCCTTCGACGTCTGCGGCGTCACCCTAGACGGCACCCCCCTCTCCGAAGACGACTGGTCCTACGACGAATCAACCAGCGTCCTAGACGCAACCTACACCACGACGTCTGGGACTCTCACGGTGACCGGCTGCTGAACTGGCAGGGACCCCGTAAAAAGAGGCTGTCGCCTCTTCACGGGGCTTGCGGGATTGCGTGCCTTGCGGCACGTAATCCCGCGTAGATGCAGTCGGCGATCGAGAGGCCGCTGACGTATTGGCGTGAGCAAATGCCTACGGCGTTGCGTCCTGCAGCGTAGAGACCGGGGATGACGCTACCGTCATTGCGGAGGACTTGGCCCGTCTGCTCGTCAACGGCCAGGCCGCCTAGCGTCATCACTGCGCATAGGTGCCGCTTCGAGCCGAGGGAGCAGTCGATTGCGTAGAACGGCCCCTCACGTAGCGGGTGTACGCTGTCGTGGGCCTTGTTGAAACGATCCGTGCGAATGCCTTGCGCCACAGCATTATTTTCGTCGAGCGTCTTCTGTAGCCTGTCGCGCGGTACGTCGAGCATCTTGGCAAGCGCGTCGACGTCCTTGGCCTTCTTGCAGTTGAAGTAGAGATTCATGAGGGCCGCCGCGCGTTGAAACCATTGGAGCTGGCCTGGCTTGGACTGTTCGTGGGCGAGCTTCTTGAGCTTCTCGTCGATGATCAGGGTCGCGACGCCGTGATGTTCTTCGACCATGGCCTCACCGATCTTAGCTCCGTACCAGAACTCGTTCGCGAACCGTTCGCCCTTGTCGTCGATCAATACGCCCTCAGCAAAGGCGTTGGGTGGGTAGAGAAAGCGCCACGCCGACGCCCTGTGCATGTGAGCGAGCTTGCCGCCGACACTTCCGCCTAGCCGAATGCCCGTACCGTCGTCGCCCGCGGTTCCGAGCGGCAAACCCGGAACGAATTCAGGCACGTGTTCGGCGACCATCTCACGGTTGAAAATGAACCCGCCCGCGCACAAGACGACCCCCTGCTTGCATCGAATCCGCCGTGGTGCCGAGTGGTTGTTCTCGATCCCGTCGCATCGCTTGCGCAGCCACGCAGCCAGCCCGGCTGCGAACTTGCCGACAGCGACTTCGAGGCGGTGCAAGCGTTGGTGGAGCGTTCGCCACAATCGCGACGGAATGTGTTGATACTCGAGTCCCACCACACGGCCCGACCCGTCGACGATCAGCCGACTGACGCGCGCCTGAAGCTGAAGTCGCACTCCTTCTTGGATGGCGGTCTGCCGCAGGGGTTCGATGATGTTGGCTCCTGGAAATGCTCCGCCATCGGCGCGGTGGCCTCTCTGTGCTGGCTTCGCTTGCTCGCTGTACGGTGGGAAGGTTTCGTTTCCGGAATAGTAGAGGTGGTACTCGTTCGTCGGATACGAGGTCTTGACGGGACAGAGGTTGGGTAAGAACGGGACGCCACGGTCGGTCAGCCACTTCACATTGGCCGCGCTCGTTTCGCAGAAGTCCCGAAGCGTCTCGTCGGACACCGCGTCCTGCACTTCCATCGATAGATAGCGGTACATGTTCTCGACCGTATCCTCGACGCCGGCTTCCTCTTGGATGTGGGTTCCACCGCCCGCATAGAAGACGCCGCCACTGATCGCGGTGGCGCCGCCCCCCTCGAAGCGGTCCAAAACGACGACGTCGGCGCCGCGTTCACGCGCTTCGATGGCGGCAGTGATGCCTGCTGCGCCGAGACCCACCACAACCAAGTCTGCGACGTCGTCCCACTGCGCGCCCTCCACGTCTTCGATTACGAGTGGCGTCAGCTTGCTCATCTGGACGGCGGAAGCTAGCACGCCGGCTCGAGGTCTGCAGCGACGCATGGAGCTCCCCACCGATCCAAACCAAGTCGGTCCAATCTGCCTGGTGACCGGCGGCAATGGCTACGTAGGCAAACACCTCGTCCGCCGCTTGTTGGAGCTCGGTTGTGAGGTTCGCGCGCTTGATCTCGCACCGTTTCAGGGCGATCCCCGAGTAAAGAGCATCGTCGGGGACATACGCCGCATGAGCGACATCGGCCCGGCCTGCGAGGGCGTTGATACGGTGTTTCACACTGCCGCCATCATCAACACGCTGACCCTCGCGCGTCCGAGCGTCCGCCAGCAAGTCTATGGCGTCAACGTCCACGGAACCGAACGCGTCATCCAGGCGTGCCAGGCTGCCGGTGTGAAGAAGCTCATCTTCACCAGCTCGATCACCGTGGCGGTAGACCGCCCGATTCGCGAAGGGGACGAAACTGCCCCTTACGTCGGAGCCGATGGCCTGAGCGACCTCTACTCGCAGACCAAGAGTCGGGCCGAAAAGCTGGTGCTCGCAGCCGACGACCCCAACGGCCTGCGCACCGCGGCAGTTCGCCCCGGCGGTGTTTGGGGTCCAGGGGAAGGCGCGATGATGGTGCGGGACTTCCTCGAGCACCTCGCTGCCGGTCAATTCAAGGCCACGATTGGCGACGGCATGTCGGTGACCGACAACGTGCACGTCGATTCGGTGGTCGACGTGCACTTCTTGCTCGCTCAACGGCTGACCGATGACCCCGGTCTCGTCGGAGGCGAGGCGTATTTCGTGAGCGACGACGAGCCCATCAACCCGGTCGCCTGGTACCGCCCAATCGTCGAAGCACTGGGCTACACTTGGCCGAAGCTCCAGATTCCGCACCCGCTGGCGTACGCGTTCGCGTACCTGGGGGAGGTCGTGCACTACTTGGGAGGCCCGTTTCCCACTCTCACGCGGCGGGGAGTCCTATCCGTCTCCCGCGACGCGTCGTTCCGCGTCGACAAAGCGCGTGCTCACCTCGGTTACGAGCCGCGAACGAGCGCGGCGGAGGGCATTCCGAAGCTGATGCACGAGTTTCGCGCGACGCACGACCGTTTGAAGGCCGCGCCATGATCAAGCTCATCTACTTGCTCTGGCCGCGTCAACCGATGGAGCCTGTCGACCGTCGCGTCACGTTGCTCGAGCAGTGCGCCCCGCAGCTTCTCGAATCGGGCGCGCGGTATCTGCTGATGAACATCGACGATGATCTCGTCACGGTGCCGTCGCCTACGCCAACCACGAAGCTCACGAAACCCTTCGTGGCCGAGGTCAGCATTTGGGTGGACCACTTGAACGTGCGCGGCGTCCTCGAGGCGATCTTGCTCGACGCAGGCTTCGACATCGCCGGTTACCGTGTCCGGGAGCACATCTACACCGACTACGGCGGCAACGCCCACGGCGCGCCCCGCAACTGGCCCGACGGAGAGCGTTCTCCTTACGTGATTTCGGTCACCCCCTTGGAGCGTCCGAAACGCATCCCCAAGGACCGGTGGATGCGGCACTGGTTCAATCGCCAGGGGCCGATGTCGGAGAAGATGCAACCGCGGGCGCGCTACGTCCGAAACGTGGTCGATGAGGTGCTGACCCCGGGAGCCGTCCCCTACGAAGGGATTGTGGAAGAATCCTGGCCGTCTCCGACACACATGACCAACCCCTTCCTCTTCTACGGTGCCCGCAATCGATTCGAGGTCCTCAAGAACATGGCGATCATGTTGCAAAGCGTCGCTGCCTTCTTGCCGATCTGGAAGCTCACCAGCGTCACCATGAGCGAGTATTTCGTCCGCAGTCCCCACGTTTGAAACGGCCTTTTGTGCTGGACGATGGACCAGCTTCTGTGGGTACACTGGATGCTCCAATGCAAACCGATCGACGTGATTTTCTCAAGCTGTCCATGGCTGGCGCTGCTGCGCTATCGACGATGAGTGCCGGTGCAACCTTGTCGGGATGTACGTCCAGTGGGCCGGCATCTGGCATGCAACTCCTTCGACCCGAAGACGTGGAGCTCCTGCGTGCGCTTACCCCCGCGGTGATGAAGGGGAAGATCGCGCCAGGTGACACGGCAGAGATCGACCAAACCGTTCAGTCATTCGATACGTTGCTGGTAGACCTCTCGGAGCCGGTGGTTGCGGGCGTGCATCAGGCGTTCGACGTGCTGAGCTTCGGGCCTACTCGAGGGTTGACGACAGGGCAGTGGTCTGCGTGGTCGAACGCCTCTTTGAACGACGCAGAGCGTGCGCTTGCTCGCTTGCGAGACAGCGGCATTGGCTTGCTGAACGCGATCTATGCGGCCGTGATCAGGCTCATCGTCAGCGCCTGGTATCTGATTCCCGAGAATGCTCTGACGACCGGGTACCCCGGCCCGCCCAAGAAGGTGGTAGGCATTGTGCCCGCAGCGGTTCCGGCCAAAGGGGCGACGCCGTGACGGATCTGTCTACCATCACCTTCGGCAGTAACACGGACCCTTACAACCGCGCGGCCGAACGCGGCTGGGACATCACCGACGCCAGCGAGCTCACGTCCTCGCTCGAGCTCGAGGCCGATGTCGTCATCGTGGGCACGGGTGCGGGCGGAGGCACGGCAGCGGAGACCCTGAGCAAGGCTGGGTTGAGTGTCGTTCTCCTCGAAGCAGGGCCGCTCAAGACGTCGAGCCAGTTCGACATGCAAGAGCGCTCCGCCTATCGCGACCTCTATCAAGAGGGCACTGGGCGCGGCACCAAAGACGGCGGAATGGTGATTTTGCAGGGCCGTGCGGTAGGGGGCTCTACGACCGTCAATTGGACGACGAGCTTTCGCACGCCACCCGAAACGTTGAAGTTCTGGGCGGACCACATGGGCGTGAGCGGCTGCTCGGTCGAAGAGATGGCGCCGTACTTCGAGCACATGGAGGGGCGGCTCAACATCCACAAATGGCCCCAAGCGCCGAACAACAACAACGCCATGTTGCAACGCGCCTCCGAGAAGCTCGGCTATTCGTGGGAGACGATTCACCGCAACGTTCGCGGCTGCTTGAACCTCGGCTACTGCGGGCTTGGTTGTCCGGTCGACGCGAAGCAGTCGATGCTCGTCACGACCATTCCCGGCGCGTTGGACCACAAGGCCAAGCTCATTCACCGCGCCCGGGTGGTTCGCGTTCTGCGCGAGGGCGACGTCGTGAAGGGCGTCGAGGCCGAGGCCCTCACGCCCAACGTCAGAGGAACGACCGGGCAGAAGATCACGGTCCGCGCGACCCGGACGGTCTTGGCTGGCGGCTCGATCAACACGCCGGCGATCTTGTTGCGGTCCGAGGTTCCGGATCCCCACAAACGGATCGGCAAAAGGACGTTCCTCCATCCGACGACGCTGACGATGGCGATCTACGAAGAGTCGATCGACCCCTTCTACGGTGCGCCGCAGTCGATCTACTCCGATCACTTCCAGTGGCAGAATGTCCACACGGGTCCCGTAGGGTTCAAGCTGGAGGTGCCGCCACTACAGGCAGCCTTTGCGGCAGGGTTCTACGGGGCGGCAGGCGAGGAGCTCACGCAGAGCATGGACAAGCTCAACCACACCCAGTGCATGATCGCGCTCATGCGTGATGGCTTCCACGAGGACAGTCAGGGTGGGGCGGTCGAGATCAACGACAAGGGGCAGCCGATTGTCGACTATCCGATCAACGACTACCTGTTGGAAGGCGTGCGGCGTGCTTACGACGTGATGCTCGAGATGCAGTTCGCGACGGGAGCCAAGTCCGCGCGCCCCGCACACAAGCAGGCCAAGCACTACATGTCATGGAAGGAAGCCAAAGCGGCAGTCGCCGACTTGGATGTGGCCGCGCACAAGTCAACGATAGGCAGCGCACACGTCATGGGCGGCTGCCCCATGGGCGACGACCCCAAACAAAGCGTTGCCAACTGCGACGGCAAGTTCCACCACCTCGACAACCTCTATATCATGGACGGCTCGCTTTTCCCCACGAGCATCGGCGCGAATCCCCAGCTCTCAATCTACGGCCTCGTCTACAAACTCTCCACCAACCTCCTCAAGCAGTTCCAAGCCTAGGCGATAGCGTGGAGGTGGCCAGCCCCGTGGGCGATGCAAGGCATCGACTTTACTGGGTGGGGCGGGACAACTTGGTGCCGGAGGCGTCCGGGAAAAAGGCATCCTCCGAAAAAAATGGTCTGACCCCTTTTTCTAGTCGAGGGATTTGAGGAAGGTTAGGAGGGCCTCGTTTACCGCTTTGGGTTGTTCTTGTTGGGCGAAGTGGCCTGCGTTGGGAATTAGATTGATGCCTCTGAGGTCGGAGACTCGGCGGGGCATGGTTTCGAGGGTTTTCGCGGTGATGATTTCGAGCACTGGGTCTTTTTCGCCGCAGATGAAGAGGGCGGGGCGTTCGATCTTCGTTCGGCCGTAGCCGGGGTCGTGTTCCCAGTTGACGTCCATCGCGCGGTAGGAGTTGAGTCCGCCGATGAAGGCGGTATCGGGGCCGGTTCGCATGTATTCATCCACCAGGTAGTCGAGGTTTTCCTCGCTGAGCCACGGCCACGGCATGGGCTCCTTTGGATCGGCCAGGACGTCCAAGTAGTCGGTGCCTTGTGCCGGGAAGTTCTTGAAATCGAGCAAGCTCCCCCGCGCGCTCAACGCCCAGTAGATGCGTTTCAAAAACAGCCGTGCGTTGTTGCCGAGCTCGGCTTCGGCAGGGCCAATCTTTTGGAAGTAGTGCAAATGAAGGAAGTGGTTCTTGGCGATTGCGGCGTAGGTGTCGCTGGGCTTGGGGCTCCTGGCTCGCGCTTCTTTGGCTTTCGTTTCGCTACTCGCGTCCTTCTTCTTGCCCCGCGCGAAGCCTACCCCGTACGGCACAGCCAGCGATACGACGCCCCGGACACGCTCTGGTGCGTGCAGAGCGGCGGCCCACGCAGCCTGGGCGCCAAAGTCGTGGCCCACGAACACCGCCCGCTCTTCGCCAAGCGCGTCGAGTAGTCCGGTCAGATCCGCGACGATGGTTTGGTTGCCATACTCAGTCGCGTGTAAGGGCCGGTCGGTGCGCCCATAGCCACGCATGTCGACAGCAATCGCTCGAAACCCGGCCTCGGCGACGACAGGCAATTGATGGCGCCAGGAGTACCAAAGCCCCGGAAACCCATGGCAGAACACCACGGCCGGCCCCTCGCCTTGAGTGACCGCGTGCATTCGAATCCCGTTGGTTTCGATCTGCAGATGCTCAGCGTTGCTCACGGCTCGCGCGTCTGAGGACTACGGGGCGGCAGCTGCTATGACTTGGTCGACCAAGCTCTTAGAGAACATCCGCCCGGTCAGCTTGTCACGAACCTTCTTGTCCGCGGCGTCCCACTCGGCTTTGGTATCACCCGCTTCGATGGGAATGATGCCCTTTTTCAAGATGATCTTGTAGGACTTCTCATCATCCTTGCGAATGACTTTGTTGAGCAGCTCGTGCGCGCGGGCCGCCGTGCTTGTGAATGTCTCCTGGAGGTCGGGAGGTAGCTCGTCGAACTTGTCGTTGCGCATCATCGTGCCGCCCACGATGATCGCCGAGTTATGCGCGGTCATGTACTTCACCCGCGTGTACCATTGGAACGCAATTGCGGTGATGGCAGAGGACGAGATGACGTCCACCATGCGGGTCTGAAGGGCCGGATAAACCTCGGGCACACCGAGCCGAACCGCGCTGGCGCCAATGACCTGATAAAACTCGACGAAGATCGGGTCGTCTTTCCACGCCCACGGGCGCATGGCCTTGATGTCGGACGGCCGCTTGATGGGCTTTACGGAGAAGAGACGAGTCTTGCCGGCATCGCCCCAGCCGACCAACTTGAAGCCTTCTTTGTCGAACATGCCCTCGAACTGGGAGGCCATCTTCTCACGCACCCGATCGAGCTTCTCGTAGGTTTCGAGGATGCCGGGCAACACCAGGACGTTCATCGCCGGGATGAGCATGCTCATCCCCGTCATGGTGACGACGCCGCCGTCGAGCTGACCGACTCGCATCTTGCGCACGAAGTCGCGCTCGTCTCCTTGAGAGCCGCCCGGATAGAAGTGCATCTTGAGCCTTCCATCGGTTCTCTCCTGGAGCGTCTTGTTCCAGGCGTTGAGGACCTTCATCCACGACGAACCAGCCGGAGCGAGCGAGGCGATCCGCAGGACGTAGGCCTCCTCGGCCTTGGTGGTCGTGGTCGTGCCTGGCAGCGCAAACGCGGCAAGCAGAAGTAGCAAGACTGGTACAAAACGACGATTCATCTCCTAAAACCTTTCCCCTCGCGAGAGAGCCCGCCGAGATTCACAAGGAACTTCGCCCTCGTCAATACGAACTATTCGCTTTCTCGAGCATGATGGTCACTTCTTCCTCGAACAATCCGACGGGCCAGCCCAGGTTTTTACTCACTGCCTCGCCCATCCTGGCTCGGACGATGACCTTTCGGGCCTAGCTCGAGATGCGGAGACCCACCCTCAGGCATGCTATGGGCTCGATCGATGGTCCGGGACATCATCGAGAACCGCAATGGCACTGCGCGTGATCACCTGGCGAACGAGCGGACGTTTCTGGCCTGGGTGCGGACGGCGCTCGGCCTCGTCGGGCTCGGCGTAGTACTCGAGCGCCTCGTTGCGGGGGGCGAGCGGCTCGGCGTCATTGCGGGAGTGGCCTTCATTTGCTTCGGTGGTCTGTCGCTGATCTATGCCGTGACCCGATACCTGTGGGTGGCTCGGCATCTCGAGCGCGGGACGTTCCCGGTCGCCGTCCGAGGTCCGATCGTCGTCGCCATTGGCGGCTTGTTCGTGGCTGCCGCGGCGATGCTGTACGTGCTCCTGTGAGCGGCGACCGTCCGCGAACCTCCGCGGGTAACCCAATCGGTTACTACTCGTGACCGTTCAGGTCACGGATATCCCCATAAATTGGGAAAAATCCAGTAATTCCTGGACGATTCTCGATGGCACGGGACGTGCTTTTCCCAATAGCGAGCTCAGCGATGCACTTCCGTCACACTCGAAATTCACGCCGCTCTCTCATACAGGGCTGTCCCGCGGCGCCGCGCACGTCGTACGGGTTTGCCGTGCTCATTTCGATGTTGAGCGCCGGCTGTGGCAGTCAAATCGAGCAGCAGTCGCGAGCCGATCTCGATCGGGTACAGGAACGGCTGAGCTCACCCGCCCTGGCTCAACGAGAGGAAGGTGGACCGGCGCCACGCCAGCAGCTCGAAGGCCTCGGTACCTTGCGAAGCTACATGGCAACGGCCTGCTCCAATAGCCCGGACCTGCGCGCGTCCTTCGAGGAGTGGCGGGCCTCGCTCACGGAGCCGGCACAAGCTCGAGAGCTGCCTGACCTCGTGCTCACCTATGGCGGTTTCATCCGAGCCGTGGAGACACGGACTGGCCCTCAGCGACACCGTCTGGGGTTCATGCAGTGGTTCCCCTGGCCGACTCGTCTCTCGGCCGGCAGCGAGGCCGCGACCTACGCGGCGCTCGCCGCCCAACAGCGTTTCGAAGCGCTTGCGCTCGACGTGGCAGCGCAGGTGGCGCGCGCCTATTGGGGGCTCTGGTTCATTCAGAAGAACCAAATCGTGCAACGATACCAGCGGGAGATCCTTGTGAGATTCTCCCAGCAAGTGCGAGCGCGCTTGGAATCGGGAAGCGCGGGTCTGGCCGATCTAGCCCAGATCGATCTCACGGTCTCGCGCACCAGCGATGTGATCGCGGGTCTGCAGGAAGACGAGCGTGCCGCCGCCGCCGAGTTGATCCGTGTCATCGGGGCCGAGCGCAGCACGCCGACGCCGATTCAGCCCGAGGAGGATCCCCCTCGCGCGTCGTTGCCGCTGTCCTCGGAGGCCGAGCTGAGGGAAGCGGCGGTCGAGCGCCCACGCGTACGGGCCATGAGATTCCTATCGGACGCGGCGGACGAGCGCGCGAGGAAAGCCAAGGGGGATCGCGCGCCATCCATTGGCATCGGCTTGGATTGGATCGCCACTGGTCCCGCGCTGAATCCCGCCACGCCTGATAGTGGCAAAGACGCGGTCATCGGAATCGTCGCATTGAGCGTTCCGGCCTGGGGGGGTGGATACAAAGCTGCGGTGGAGCAAGCCAGCGCCGAGGCGGCCATGCACCGGGCACGTGAGCGTTCGGAGCGGGATCGTGCCGTCGCCGAGCTGGAGCAGGTGCTGGCCCAACTTCGCGACGCCGTTCGGCGTGTGCGCCTCTATCAGACGACCCTCGTGCCTCAAGCGAAGACGACATATGGCTCGACGCTGGATGGATATCAGAGCGGTCGATCTTCGTTGGCTGAAGTGCTCATCGCCGAGAAGGATCTGCTCGAGCTTCAGTTGGGGCTGTTCGAGGCGCATGCAGACCACGGCGTGGCTTTGGGAGAGCTCGAGCGCGTCGTCGGTCAAGCGGTACCCACACAAGAGCCGGAGGATTGGAGCTCACCATGAAAGTACGCATTCCCTCCGACGGTCCCACGCTGCGGCGTCTCATCCGGCTCGTCGTGCTTCTTCTCATCGTGTTCGGCGTTGGAACGGTGCTTGGGAGGAGAGGTTGCTCATCTTCGGAACCGGGCCCGCAAGCAACTACCGAAGCAGGGCACGACCATGGCGCGCATGAACAGGACAGCGTGTACACCTGCTCGATGCATCCGCAGATCCGAATGGACGAGCCGGGCCAGTGCCCAATTTGCGGGATGGACCTCATTCCCGGTGGCAAACAACGACGCGAACGACGCCACGGACGGAGACGACGTCAGCACTCGAGGGGAGTTGGTCAAGCTCTCGCCACGCGCCCAGGCGCTTGCCTCGATTCGAACGGCTCCTGTCGAACGAGCTTCGTCTCGCACGGAGCTTCGCCTACTCGGCCGTATCGACTATGACGAGACTCGCATCCGAACCGTGACTCCATGGACGGCTGGACGCATCGACGAGCTCCGGGTTCGAATCACAGGCGCGCGCATCAAACGCAACCAGGTCATCGCGACCCTGTACAGCCCCGAGATCTACAGCGCGATGCGAGATCTCGTCGCTGCTGCCGATCAAGCTGACCGCCTGGAAGACGGGCTACACGGCTCGGCCGGCATGGCGCAGGCAGCCCTCGGCGCATCGAAAGAGCGTTTGCGCCTGCTCGGCGTGACCAAGCCTCAGATTGCTAGCGTTCTTCGAAGCCGGAAACCGCCGACCAACGTGCAGATTCGCTCGCCGTTCTCGGGTACGGTGCTGGAGCGGTTCGTGGACGAGGGGGAGTATGTCTCCGCTGGCACACCTCTATTTCGCATTGCGGACCTCTCGCGCGTGTGGGTCCAGATCGACGCGTATGAGACAGACTTGCCGTATCTCCACGAGGGCCAGGAAGTCCTCGTGACAGTCGAAGGTCTTGCCGGTGAGTCATTCACGGGCCGTACCGCCTTCATCGATCCTGTCCTCGATGAGACTCAGCGTACTGCGCGCGTGCGCGTGGAGGTCGGCAACCATGGCGGTCGACTGCGTCCGGGCATGTTTGCCGAAGCGCTGATCGAGACCGATCAAGGCGAGGGGCCCGCCCCTCTGGTGATCCCGGAATCCGCGCCCTTGTTCACGGGACGCCGCTCGGTGGTGTTCGTCGAGGTGCCCGGGGTGTCGCGGCCCACCTACGAGCTTCGCGTGGTTCGACTTGGTTCCCGGGCAGGCCCCGTGTACCCGGTCATCACTGGTCTGAACGAGGGCGAAAGGGTGGTCGTCCAAGGAGCGTTCGTTCTGGACGCCGATCTTCAACTACGGGGCGGGCGCAGCATGATGACGATGCCCGACGATGTCTCCTCTGCGCCTCCTCCGGCGCCGTCCCGTGTCGTCTGCATTTCGAGAGGCTCTGCGTCCTATCATGGAAGCTTACCTCGAGGTTCAGCAGCGCCTCGCGGAAGACGACCTCGATGCAACGCGCCAGAGCCTCGGCCGACTTGCGGAGCGTACGAACGAAGCCAGTCCCGAAGGTTCTCGGAGGGCGTTGGAAGCATGGCAACCCGTCGCGTCGCAGTTGGTGGGTCACTCGCGTCATGGCGCGTCGTCTAAGGACGCCGGAGACCTACGCAGTGCCTTTGAACACGTCAGCATGCAGGTGATGGAGATGTTGCGGCTTTTCGGGAATCCTCTCGAGTCCGCGGTTCGAATCGCGTTCTGCCCGATGGCGTTCGATGACAAAGGGGCAGAGTGGGTCCAGCGGGACGAACTGCTGGCGAACCCTTACTACGGTCAAGCGATGCTACGCCACGGCGACTTCCGCGCGACGTTATTACCGTCCGAACGCCTCGGTGCCTCGCTCGCACCCGAAGCGCCCCCACCCGCCCCATCGGCCGGCGGCCATCAGCACTAACACGGATGGGAAGGAGCACGCCGCTTGACCGAACATGAGCAAAACGCGAGCGAAAAGCGTTGGGAAGAGTTCTCGCGCTTCTTCGTCGAGAACAAGCTCGTCGTGTTCATCCTCCTCGGGGTGCTGATCAGCGCAGGACTGTCCACGGCGCCTTTCGATTGGAACCTCGGAGGGTTTCCGCGCGACCCAGTGCCCGTCGATGCGTTGCCTGATATCAGCGAGAATCAGCAGATCGTATTCACGAACTGGCCGGGAAGATCTCCCCGCGACCTCGAAGATCAGATCACCTATCCCCTGACGACTGCTCTGCTGGGCATCCCCGGCGTGCGCTCCGTCCGTAGCGCGTCGGTGTTCGGATTCTCCAGCATCTACGTCATCTTCGAAGAGGACATCGACTTCTACTGGTCCCGCTCCCGTGTGCTCGAGAAGCTCGCTTCGCTTCCAGCGGGCACCCTGCCGGATGATGCCACGCCAACGCTGGGTCCCGATGCCACAGCCCTCGGCCAAGTGTATTGGTATACCTTGCAGGCGCAGGACGAAGACGGGAACGTCATCCCCGCTGCGTTCGGCCTGGATGAGCTCCGTTCGATCCAGGACTGGAACGTTCGTTACGCGCTCCAATCGGGTTCCCGGGGTCTCGGAAGTTGCCTCAATCGGCGGGTACGTCCGTGAGTACCAGGTCGATGTCGATCCGGAGGCCATGCTCGCGCACAACGTCACGATTGGCCAGGTCGCCAAGGCCGTCAAGAACGCGAATCTCGACACGGGTGCGCGCACGATAGAGATCAACCGTGTCGAATACATCGTTCGCGGTCTCGGCTTCATTCGCGAGCGTTCGGATCTCGAGGACGTGGTCATCACGACCAGAAAGCACACTCCGATTCGAGTTCGGGACGTTGCTCGGGTTTCTTTTGGCCCCGCGGGCCGGCGGGGTGCTCTCGACGATGGAGGCGCCGAAGCCGTGGGCGGGGTGGTGGTCGTCCGCTTTGGCGAGAACCCCCTTGCGGTCATCGAGCGCATTCGCCAGAAGATCGACGAAATCTCCGTAGGGCTCGGGCGCCGCACGATGGAGGACGGCACGGTCGCACAAGTGAAAATCGTGCCGTTCTACGACCGCACGGAGCTCATCCACGAGACACTCGACACCTTGTCCCTCGCGCTGATTCAGCAGGTGCTGATCACGGTCATCGTCGTGCTGCTCATCATGCGGCACTTGCGGACCTCGCTACTGATCTCCGTGCTCTTGCCGCTTGGAGTTCTCGCGACGTTCGTGGCCATGAAATACGTTGGCGTTGACGCCAACGTGATGGCGCTGTCAGGGATCGTCATTGCAATTGGCACGATGGTGGACATGGGTATCGTGTTCACCGAGAACATCGCAAAGCGGCTAGACGAAGCGCCTCCAGATGCAGCGCGCGTCGACATCGTTCCACGCGCCACAGGAGAAGTGGCTGCCGCGGTGATGACGTCGGTGATGACGACGGTAGTCGGTTTCATGCCCATCTTCGGCCTCACCGCCGCCGAAGGAAGGCTTTTCTCTCCGCTTGCCTACACCAAGACGTTCGCGATCGTGGCTGCATTCCTGATCTCGGTGATCTTTCTTCCTCCCCTTGCCCACCTCATCTTGCGGTCGACAAAGCAGAAGGAGGACGCTGCACCCGGCAAGCGATGGGCTCTCCTGTTCCAGGGAAGCATGATTTTCGACTGGGTCATCGTTGCGTGTGGCGTCGTGCTGTTGGGCGTCGGTGCTGTCGTTGCGGGTGTGTTGGCCATTGCGGTTGGCGGCCTCGAGCTTGCCGCCCCCTGGGTGCCTAAACGATTTCGCGCCCGGACGCGCTTCGGCGCCATAGCGATCGCCATCGTTGGCATCACCGTCGGCCTGACCGACTACTGGATGCCCTTGGGACCGGGCCGATCTCTGCTGGCAAACCTGTTGTTCGTGGTGTTCATGGTCGTGATCCTGATGTTGGTCTTTTGGCTGTTCCAACTCACGTACCGTCCGGTTCTCGCATGGAGCCTGCGTCACAAGTCCGCGTTCCTCGCGAGCAACGTAGCCTTCGTGCTCCTCGGTGTGACGGCTTGGCTCGGCGTACCGGCCGTCTTTGGGTGGTTGCCAAACTGGGTGCGCGATCTCGCCCCCTACCAAATGGCCCAAAGCGTCGCGCCAGGGATTCAGGACGACTTCATGCCGCCGTTTGACGAAGGCGCCTTCCTTTTCATGCCGTCGACCACCCCTCATGCATCGCTTGGACAATCGCTGGAGATGTTGAGCAGCACCGATGCAGCCATCGCTGCCATTCCCGAGGTGTCCCAAGTCGTAGGTAAGCTCGGTCGCGCCGAAAGCCCCCTCGATCCCGCGCCGATTTCGATGTTCGAGACCGTGATCAACTACCATTCGGAGTTTGTGCTCGACGACGCGGGCCGCATTGGCACCTTCCGTTACGACGAGGAAGAGGATCGGTTCGCCCGTGATGAGAGCGATCAGCTCATTCCGGACCCCGGCGGGCGCCCGTTTCGGCAGTGGCGCGACCATATTCGTTCCGCCGATGACATCTGGGCAGAAATCACCAAAGCCGGCGAGTATCCAGGCCTCACGGGCTCGCCCAAGCTGATGCCGATCAAGACCCGCATCGTGATGCTGCAGACCGGTATGCGATCTGCGGTGGGCATGAAAATCAAGGGGCCAGACCTCGAAACCCTCGAGGCGTTTGGGCTGAAAGTGGAAGGGATCTTGAAACAGGTCTCCGAGATCGAAAGTAATACGGTGCTTGCCGACCGAATCGTGGGCAAGCCATACCTAGAGATCGCCATAGACAGGGCAGCCATCTCTCGTTTCGGCCTGACGATCACGGACGTCCAGGATGTCATTCAAGTGGCGATCGGTGGACGCGTGCTGACCAGGACGGTCGAAGGACGTGAACGCTACCCCGTGCGCGTACGCTACATGCGCGAGGAACGCGACAGCTTGGAATCGCTGAAGCGCGTCTTGGTGCCGATGTCGAACGGCGGCCAAATCCCGCTCGAGCAGGTGGCCGACATCCGTTACGTCCGCGGGCCACAGATGATCCGCTCCGAGGATACGTTCCTCAACGCATACGTAACCTTTGATCCGTCGAAGGGCATCGGTGACGTAGAAAGCGTCCACGCAGCTCAGCGCGCTTTGCAGCAGCGCATCGAGGCCGGCGAGCTCGTCGTTCCGGAGGGAGTCAGTTACCGATTCGCCGGCACCTACGAGAACCAGATCCGAAGCGCCAAGCGCTTGATGGTGCTCGTTCCACTTGCCCTGGCCATCATCTTCGTCTTGCTGTACCTCCAGTTCCGCCGCACGACGACCGCGCTCATGGTATTCGCGGGCGTCGCACTGGCGGCTTCCGGGGGATTCCTTCTGATTTGGGCCTACGGGCAATCCTGGTTCATGAACATCGCACCGTTTGGCGTGGACCTGAGACACCTGTTTCCACGTCGGTGATACGCGCATGACCGTGGCGGTTTGGGTAGGCTTCCTTGCGCTATTTGGCATCGCGACGGACAACGGAGTCATCGTAGGCACGTACCTCATGCAGCTCTTCCGCGGCAAGTCGCCAAAGAGCGTGAGCGACGTTCATGACCTGGTGATCACCGCGGGACAACGTCGCGTCAGGGCCTGCGTCATGACCACTGCCACCACCTTGTTGGCGCTCTTACCCGTGGTCACTTCGCCAGGCCGTGGCTCGGATTTGATGGTACCTATGGCCTTGCCATCGATTGGTGGGGTCCTGCTGGGCGCTGGTCACGCTATACACCGTCCCCGTTCTGTACAGCATTGGCGAAGAACGCAGCCTCAAGCGACGACAACGGACCAGTAGCTCCGCTTAGTCCATGTCATCTTTCTTGGGTCTTGCGTGATGCTCGTCTGCCTGGATGCCGTACCGCCGGAGCAATCGATAGAAGCTTTCCCGTTCGACACCCGCATGGGTTGCCGCCTCTCCGACTTGCCCATCGTGGCGGCGTAGGACTTCTTTGAGGTATCTGCGTGCGATCTCGCGACGGCCTTGCTGCTGCGCGTCCGCCCAGGTCAGCGCGCCCAAGCTGGTATTCGAAACGCGTGATCCAGCCACCCTCACGACTTCCGGGGGGCAGATCTCCCACGTCGATTCTCTCGGTGGTGCTGACGACACTGGCACGTTCGACTGCGCCGCGAAGCTGCCTCACATTCCCCGGCCAATCGTACTGCTCCATGGCCTCAATCGCCGCTGGGGTGAAGCCGACCAACCTAGTATCGCGCATGGGCGGAAGCTCCCGAAGGAAATGAGTGGCCAGGAGCTCGATGTCCTCGCGCCTTTCGCGAAGGGGAGGGATTCTGATGACCGCAACGTTCAGCCGATACCAGAGGTCTTCTCGAAAGCTTTCGTTCTGGGCCATGGCCTCGATGTCCCGATGAGTAGCGGTGATGAGGCGGACATCGATCTTTTCGCTCCCTGGATTCGCCCAAGCGCCGGATTGCACGCTCCTCGAGCGCTCGTGTCAGCTTGGCTTGCAAGGAGAGGCGCATTTCGCCGATTTCGTCGAGAAATAGTGTTCCCTTGTTCGCCTCTTCGAACAAGCCGAGCCGATCTTTGTTCGCGCCCGTGAAAGATCCCTTCGTGTAACCGAAGAGCTCGCTTTCGAGTAGCTCGGCGGGAATCGCCGCGCAGTTCACCGCGATGAAACGTTGCGACGACCGCGGACTGAGCCGATGCAATGCGCGCGCCACGCGCTCCTTTGCCCGTACCGGTTTCTCCCAGGAGAAGCACCGTCGCGTCACTACTTGCGAACCGTTTCACCAGTTCGCCGAGCTCTCGCATCTTCGGAGACCGGGCGAGCATGTCGGGGAGCACCTCGTCCCCGCCGTCGCCGTTTGCGTGGCCGGGCATTGAGGCTGCCGCACGGCCCATCGCTCGAAGGACGACCGCGCGTCCGGCCTGCGGGTCGAAGGGCTTTGATCAGATAGTCATAGGCGCCGAGGCGCAACGCTTCCACGGCCGTCGCCACGGAGGCATAGGCGGTCATCAAGATGAACTCCGCTTGAGGGCGCACCCGCTTTGCAGAGCTTGAGAACTTCGACGCCGTCCGTATCCGGCATGCGTAGGTCGCACAAGACAACATCCACGGGTTCTGCTTCGAGGATCTTCAAAGCGTCGAGCCCCCGCTCGGCTGTCAGCACCCGAGCGTCGTCACGAAGGACTTTCTTCATGAGGCTGAGCATGTTCTTCTTGTCGTCTACGACGAGAACCGTAGAGCGTTGCGCGGTAGCGGCGAGCTCATGACGCCACCTCCTTCGCGTCGCTGGTCGTGCCGGGGATTCGCACGCGGAACGTCGCCCCGTGGTCCGCGTTGTTTTCGACGAGGATGGTCCCCCCATGGGCCCGAACGATGCCCATGCACACGGAGAGACCCAGCCCGGATCCCGCCCGCGCGCTTGGTGAAAAAGGGCTCGAAGATCTTGCCACGATCCTCGGGGAGAAATACCCGGCCCCGAGTCGGAAACCGAAATTTCGTAGCCGCCCGCGCCCCATCGACGGCCCCTGACCTCGATGGGCTGATCGGTTTTCGAGAAGTAGGCAGCGTTCAGCAGCAAGTTGCGGATCACCTGACGCAACCGCCCGCGGTCGGCGAGCGCCCGCCCGGGATCGGCGGTGAGGTGCACCGGTTGGTTCGAACCTTCGCTCGTCTCCCCGAACCGGCGAACGGATTCGCACAGCAACTGCTCCATGTCGATGTGGTCACG
>PVMK01124126.1_pt1 | contig 41358 bp, 43 predicted proteins | sample 1853481 | NCBI WGS metagenome assembly PVMK01 (sample SAMN08533507, study PRJNA380276) | Marine sediment metagenome, whole genome shotgun sequencing project.
ACAGGAGCGATTCACGCTCGATGGACGTCCGTTGCGTGTGCGCAGCGCGCGACAAAGCCACGAACACATCATTTATCACAAGCCGGGTGACGAGATTACAAGTCGTTCCGATCCTGAGGGGCGACGGGTTGTCTTTGAGTCACTACCAAAGCTTACGGGTGCTCGCTGGATAGCCGTCGGACGACTGGACCTGACGACGACCGGTTTGTTGCTGTTTACCACCGACGGCGAACTGGCCAATGCCCTGATGCATCCCTCGTCACAAATGGTGCGTCGCTACGCGGTACGCGTGCATGGCAATCCCACACGCTCTGAATTGGTGAAATTGAAGAAGGGCATCATGCTGGACGATGGCATGGCAGCGTTCGACACCGTCGTGTCGACCGGGGGTGACGGCGCCAATCGCTGGTTTACGGTGACACTCAAGGAAGGACGAAATCGTGAAGTCCGGCGCATGTGGGAAGCGCTTGGCTACAAGGTCAGCCGCCTGATGCGCATTGGCTATGGCCCCATTGAATTGCCAAGGAAGTTGCGCCGGGGCAAACATATGCCGCTGACAGCCGCGCAAGTCAGGTTGATTTACAAAGAAGCTGGCTTGCGTGCGCCGGTTGGTGAAAACCGTCCTCGACGAAAAAGCAATTTCAAAAAGAAGAAAAACTTTTATAAAAACAAGGGTTAATAACTGTTACTTAATCTAATTTATTACTGGGCGTCGATACTCTGCCCGGTCACTCCCTGGCTCTCTGGTCCGAGCAGGTAGACATACGTTGGCATGATATCTTGCGGCGTTTTCAAAGCGTCCCGATCCTCTGCCGGATAGGCAGCAAGACGCATTTTTGTGCGGGTCGCGCCAGGATTGATGCAATTGACCCTTAAGGACGTGTGCTCGTTTTCTGCTGCAAGTATCTGCGCAAGGCTCTCGGTGCCAAATTTTGATACGGAATAAGCGCCCCAGAATGGCTTGCCAACCCGTCCGACACCGCTGCTCGTGAAAACAATCGACGGATCCGTAGATTTCCTGAGCAGCGGCAGCAGTACCTGGGTGAGCACAAATGGTGCCGTTAAATTGATATGCAGAACACGTTGCCACTCAACGACATCATATTGTTCGATCGATAGCCGCTCTCCCAATATGCCGGCATTGTGTACCAACCCATCCAGGCGGCCGAATTCCTCTTCAATAATGTTCGCAAGCGACGTATATGCCTGACTGTCGGCCGTTGCCAGGTCCAGGATTGCAATGGATGGTCGCGGTGCATTTTCGAGCGCCTCGATTTCGTCATACACGGCTTCCAGCTTTTTCGTGTCTTTGCCGTGCAATATGACCTGTGCACCAAGCCCGGCGATGTGGCAGGCAAGGGCCTTGCCAATACCATCGCTGGCGCCAGTCACGAGAATAATGCGGTCTTTGAGTATGTCTGCCGGATAGGCATAGGATTTCGGGTCAACGGTCAATTGGCTGGTCCTTGTGCTTTGTTTTTGTTTGTTGCTGGTGGGTTACTGCAAGAGCTTGTCGCTGGCATCGTCATCTGTGTCATTGCCTGGTTCAACCATCGTGCGCGGCAGCGATTCCAGCGGCTCAAGTTGTTCCAGGTCTTTTTTCGGCCGAATGCCGAGTTCGACAAATTTGCGTGCACCCGGCAAGACCTTTCTCTCGAGAGAACCGACTGCACGATTGTAATTTTCAACGCTGCTGGCAAGTTGTTTGCCGACCTTATTCATATGCCCGACAAAAGCAGTAAGGCGTCCGTAAAGGTCTTCAGCAAGTTTGCGAATTTCCTCTGCGTTGCCTGCCAGCGCGAGTTGTCGCCAGCCATAGGCCACGGCTTTCAGCAACGCCACGAAGCTGGTTGGTGTCGCCAGGATGATCTGGTGTGCGAGCGCATATTCAATGAGATCAGGGTCCTCGCCCAGGGCTGCACTGAGAAACTGATCGCCGGGGATAAACAGGATGACGAATTCGGGGCTATTCGAAAACTGCTCCCAATACGTCTTGCTGGCCAGTTTCCTGATGTGTTCGCGGACATTGCGTGCGTGCCGCTGCAGCCCGAGTTTTACCTGTGCATCGTCAGTCGCCTCGACTGCCTCGAGGTAGGCATCCAATGGCGTTTTGACATCAACCACGAGCTCGCGTTGATCCGGCATGCGAACAACCATGTCAGGGACGAATAATCTTGTCGTCCGATGTCGTGTGCACCTGCTCCTGGAAATCACAATGCTCAACCATGCCCGCCAGTTCGACCAGGCGACGCAGGGTGATTTCGCCCCAGCGTCCGCGTACTTCCGGTCGTCGTAGTGCTTTGACGAGGTTTTGCGTCTCCTGTGTCAGTGACTTCTGCGCGAGTTGCATTGCTTCCAGTTGTGACTTGATGCCGCCGTACGCTTCGCTGCGGGATTTTTCTAATTCTGAAATCTGCTTTTGCGATTGTTGCAAAGCATCCCTGATCGGTTTCACCAGGTTTTCGACCGCTTGCTCCCGATCACCCAGCTCGCGCTTCGCGCGTTCTTGTTGTGCACCAAGATTCTGCTCTGCAAGGCGCAGGAACGTCTCGCTGTTCGCCTTCAGTGACTGGTTCGCCATCTCTGAGAATTCAGTCGCCAGCTTGCTGCGCGCGACCTCGAATGCCGAATCCCGCTCCATCTGCAGCGCATCCTGATCCTTTACACTGGTCTCGAGTAGTTTGATGTACTCCTGCAGGTGTCGTTGTTTGCGCGGCTAACAGCCAGCTGATCAATGCGCCCAGCGCCAGGCCCGCAAGCAGCGCCGGGCCGCCAATCTCCATCCACAACGGGTTTATTTCAATCGTCTGCATCAGGTGTCCAGATTAAACCCTTTTAACAACATTTTGGTGAGTTCCGCGGTATCTGCTGCAATATGGTCAGCAGCCCAGGTCTGCGGATCGTCCTCATTAATATACCCGTACTCGACGGCGATGGTCGCCATGCCGGCAGCGCGGCCCGCTTCAATGTCCCGGGCGGCATCGCCAACATATACCGTTCGCGCCGGTGCGATGCCGGTTTGCTCGCTCGCCAGTAACAGGGGAGCCGGATGCGGTTTGCGCTGCTCCAGGGTGTCGCCGCTGATGGCGCAAGCTGCGCGCAGGCTGAGACCGAGGCCAGCCAGTAGCGGATCGGTCATTCTGGCAGGCTTGTTGGTCACAATACCCCACGGGCACTGGTCTGCATCAAGCAGATCCAGCAGTTCGGCAAGCCCGGGGAAGAGTGTCGAATGAACACACACTGACGCCTGGTAAAGCTCCAGGTATTGCAGTCGCAAACGTTCGTGATTTGCCGCGTCAGCGTCAGGAAACGCCAGGTGAATCAGGCCAGCAGCACCATTTGATACCTGCGCTCGAGCGGTCGCATACGGGAGCGGCACCTGGCCTTCCTTTCTTTGCAGGTCATCGAGTACTGCGACCATGTCCGGCGCTGTATCAACCAAGGTTCCATCAAGATCAAAAAGTACCGCGCCAAAGGTAGCCACTCGCGTGTCGCTCATGCGTCCTCAGCACGCCGAAAATACATCAGGTAATTCACATCGAGGTTTTCGCCAAGTGAATACTCCCGCGTAACCGGGTTGTAGTGCATGCCAATGCTGTCTTGCAACTCCAGGCCTGCGTGTCGTGCCCAGGCTTCCAGCTCAGAGGGCCGGATAAATTTCGCATATTCATGTGTGCCGGCAGGCAACAGGCGCAGCACGTATTCGGCACCGACAATTGCGAACAGGAAGGACTTCGGATTGCGATTGATGGTCGAAAAGAAAACATGGCCACCCGGTTTCACCAACTCGGCACACGCAGCGATCACAGTTTGCGGGGAGGGCACATGCTCGAGCATCTCAAGACAGGTGACGACATCGTATTGCCCGCTCCGCTCCTCTGCCAATTCTTCTGCCGTCGAGCGCAGGTAATCAACATCGGTGCCTGACTCGGCCTGGTGCAAGCGGGCGACCGCGAGCGGACCCTCCGCCATATCAATTCCGGTTACTTTGGCGCCGGCTTTCGCCATCGATTCAGCGAGGATGCCGCCGCCGCAACCGATATCGACTGCCTTGCTGCCGGACAACGTGGCACGTTGCCGAATAAAATCGAGGCGCAACGGGTTGATTTCATGCAGGGCACCGAATTCACCTGCCGGATCCCACCAGCGCGATGCCAGGGCATCGAATTTCGCGATTTCAGCCTGGTCGACATTGGCTTGCGTAGCGTTCATGTGGATATCGTCTCTTGGCCGTTGTGCAGGCGGTTCCGCCATTCCGACGCCCGTTGCAGCAGCTCATTTTCGTCTATGCGGGTAAGTTTGCCGTCTTCAACCTGGTGGCGTCCGGCGACCCAGACATCACTCACCTGGTTTGCATCCGCGGTGTAAACAACCTGTGAAACCGGATCGTATACCGGTTGACTGTTTATGTGTCGCAAATCGATGCAGGTCAGATCAGCCCATTTGCCGGGCTCTATGCTACCAATACTGTCAGCCAGCCCGAGGGCAATGGCACCATTCAGGGTTGCCATACGCAGTGCATCCGCAGCCGGCAACGCAGATGCATCGTTGGCGCGGGCCTTGGCAAGCAGTGCAGCAGTGCGCATTTCACCCAGCATATCGAGCACATTATTACTGGCCGCACCATCTGTGCCCAAAGCAACGTTGATGCCCGCCTTTTGCAAGGTTGCGACTTCGGCGATGCCACTGGCAAGTTTCAGGTTGGAGCGCGGACAATGTGCGACGGAAACGCCGGCGTCGGCAAACTGGCTGATTTCATCCGCTGTGAGATGCACAGCGTGCACAGCCAATAACGACGAATTCACCAGGCCAAGTTCTTGCAGACGATCAAAAGGGCGCTTGCCGGTCTCTTCTATCGCGTCTGCGATTTCCTGTGCGGTCTCGTGCAGATGTATCTGTACTCGCGAATCGAGCTGATCGGCAAGAACCCGCAGCTCATTAAATGACTCGTCTGATACGGTGCCGGTCGAATGCGGCGCAAAGCAACTCGAGATCAGGGCGTGGTTGGCGTAGCGGTCATGGACCTCTTCGGCGCCTTTGCGCATACACTCGGCTGCATTTTCTGCCCATGGCGTGGTGAATTCGATAACAGGCGTGCCGACCATCGCCCGCATCTGCATCTCGACCGCTGATTCTGCGACGATTCCGGGATAGAAATACTGATCGCTAAAGCAGGTACAGCCCGAACGGAGCATTTCCGCGATCGCGAGGCGCGTTCCGTCGCGCACCATTTCGGCACTGACCCAGCGTGTCTCGACCGGCCAGATACCCTCGCGAAGCCAGCGTTCCAGCGGCATATCGTCAGCCAGGCCACGAAACAGCGTCATCGCTGCATGCGTATGCGCGTTCACCAGGCCCGGAATCAGGACATGCCCCGGCCGCTCGATTAGCGTACTCGGCTCATAACGTTCCCGGGCATCGGCCGCGGGCAGGATTTCGCTGATTCGACCGTCGTTAACCACAACGGCATGTTCGGTCAATACGAGATCGTGGGGCTCAACCGGAATACACCAGTCGGCCAGTATCAGGGTGTCGCAATGCTGCATTTTGTCTGCTTTTTGAGGTGGGGATAGGGGTCAAATCTGGGTGCCAGTATAACGATCAAAAGGCCCTCTGCTAAGGGTCATCATTTAATGAACAAAACACCGGGAAAGCATGCTGTTATGCGGCTTGCTGTGATATTATTATGCCCTTGGTGTGACGCTGTCTGGCGCTCGTTTCAAGTCCCGGAAAACAGGAATTTTTTCCTCAAAAGCACCCAACTATTTTAATTGCGATTCCGCTTATCTGAACGGAAACGCACTGGCATTGTGAGTTTGTATGTCTGAAGTCGCACAGGAAATTCTGTCTGTAAGTCTCGAAGACGAGATGCAGCAGTCCTACCTGGATTACGCAATGAGCGTCATTGTCGGCCGGGCCTTGCCCGACGTCCGCGATGGCCTGAAGCCAGTGCACCGGCGCGTCCTGCACGCCATGAACGAGCTCAACAATGACTACAACAAGCCTTACAAGAAGTCGGCACGTGTGGTTGGCGACGTCATTGGTAAGTACCATCCGCACGGCGATTCAGCGGTCTACGACACGATTGTGCGCATGGCGCAGCCGTTTTCCATGCGTTACATGCTGGTTGACGGGCAAGGCAACTTCGGCTCCGTCGACGGCGATGCCCCGGCGGCAATGCGGTATACAGAAGTGCGCATGTCGCGCATTGCGCATGAGATCCTGGCGGACCTGGACAAGGAAACCGTCGATTTCGTAGAAAATTACGATGGTTCAGAGTCCGAGCCGTCGGTAATGCCGACCAAGGTACCCAATCTGCTGGTGAATGGTTCCTCTGGTATCGCGGTTGGCATGGCGACCAATATTCCGCCACACAACCTGAATGAAATTATCAGTGCCTGCCTGGCCCTTATTGAAAATCCGGCGATTGATGTGCCGGGTCTCATGCAGCATGTTCCGGGCCCGGATTTTCCGACCGCGGGCATCATCAATGGTGCGCATGGCATTTATTCCGCTTATAAGACCGGCCGTGGTCGCGTCCACATGCGCGCCAGGACCAATATTGAGCCCGTCGGCAAAAGTGGCAAAGAAGCCATTATCGTTACGGAACTGCCGTACCAGGTAAACAAAGCCCGGCTCATCGAGAAGATTGCCGATCTGGTGCGTGAGAAACGTATCGAGGGAATTACCGAGCTTCGCGACGAATCGGACAAAGACGGTATGCGTGTTGTCATCGAGCTGCGCAAAGGCGAATTGAGCGATGTCGTGCTGAATAACCTCTACAAGCAGACCTCGCTGCAGAGTGTTTTCGGCATCAACATGGTGGCATTGCTCGATGGACAGCCGAAACTGCTGAATCTCAAGCAAATCCTGGAAGCGTTTCTTACCCACCGTCGGGAGATAGTGACCCGGCGCACGATTTTCGAGCTGCGCAAGGCTCGTGACCGCGCCCATGTGCTGGAAGGGCAGGCTGTTGCACTGGCAAATATCGATGAGGTTATTGCACTCATCAAGGCCTCGCCGTCTCCGGCCGAAGCGAAAACCGCTTTGATCGCGAAAAGCTGGCCGCCGGGTGCTGTCATGGACATGCTCAAAAAGGCCGGTTCAACGGATACGCGTCCCGATGCGCTCGCAGAGGGATATGGTCTGGTCGATGACGAATACCGGCTTTCGGTGGTTCAGGCGCAGGCAATTCTTGATCTCAGGCTGCATCGTTTGACAGGCCTTGAGCAAGATAAAATATACAATGAATACAAAGAGTTATTGGTTAAAATTAAAGGATTATCTAGTATACTCACGGACCCCGATGAACTGGTCCGGGTCATCCAGGAAGAGCTGGCCGAGATTCGTGATGCCTATGGCGACGAGCGACGCACGGAAATCAACCAGGATCACAGTGATCTGCAGGCCGAAGACCTGATCCCCGAGGAAGAGGTTGTCGTGACACTGTCGCACGGTGGCTATGCCAAAGCACAGCCGATTGATGTGTACCAGGCGCAGCGACGCGGTGGTCGTGGTCGTTCGGCAGCGAAAGTCAAAGACGAAGATTTCATCGACAAACTGTTTGTCGCCAATACGCATGACACGATCCTGTGTTTCTCCAGTCGCGGCAAGATGTACTGGCTCAAGGTGTATCGCGTGCCACAGGCAAGCCGTGGTTCGCGTGGCAAGCCTATCGTTAATTTGCTGCCGCTCGAAGAGGGCGAACGCATCAACGCGATCCTGCCGATCCGTGAATTTGATGCTGAAAGTTTCGTCTTCATGGCAACCAGTAACGGCACCGTCAAAAAGACGCCGCTGAGCCTGTTTTCCCGGCCACGGTCCAGCGGAATTATCGCTATCGATCTGCGCAACGGTGACAAACTGGTGGATGTTGCGATTACAAATGGCAACCAGGAAATCATGCTGGTTGCCAGTCATGGCAAGGCGATACGCTTTGCGGACAAAGACGTGCGGGCGATGGGCCGTGGTGCTGCCGGAGTTCGTGGCATCAAGTTGCCGGCCGGGCATGAGGTCATTGCATTGACGATTGTTGGCGAAGGCATGCTTCTGTCAGCGACTGAGCGCGGCTTTGGCAAGCGCACGGCAATTGATGAATTTCCGGTCCAGGGTCGCGGTGGACAGGGCGTCATCGCGATTCAGACTACCGAACGCAATGGTCGTGCCGTCGGTGCTATCCAGGTTCGGGATGAAGACGAAGTCATGCTCATCAGTTCCAGCGGCACCCTGGTGCGAACACCGGTAAGCGATATTTCTATCATCGGGCGGAATACCCAGGGCGTTACGCTGATTCGCGTTGAAGCAGGGCAACGACTGGTCGGGCTTGCCCGCATCGAATCGATCGAGGACGTTGACGAGTAATATCAAAGTGCAACACTCGAGCGATACAACCTCCCAGCCAGATCTTGACTATCTAACTTTCCCCCTCAACAGGACGTCCGCGTAATGTCTCGCGTTTTTAATTTTAGTGCCGGCCCTGCCGCCATTCCCGATACCGTACTCGCCAGAGTGCGCGACGATATACCAGACTGGAACAACACCGGATCATCGGTGATGGAGGTTAGTCACCGCAGCAAGGAATTTGTTGCAGTTGCTGCAAAGGCCGAACAAGACCTGCGTGATCTTCTGGGTGTGCCGGATAACTACAGCGTCCTCTTTACCCAGGGCGGGGCAACATTGCAGTTTGCAATGGCGCCATTGAATTTATCGGCAGAAGGGCAGACGGTCGACTACGTGCAGACTGGTACCTGGTCGAAAAAGGCGATAGGCGAAGCGCGGCATTATTGCAATGTAAACGTTGTCGCGGACAGTGCCGATGAGAACTTCACTTACGTGCCGCCGCAGGAAGAATGGCAACGCAGTGAAGACGCCGCCTATTTACATTACACACCGAACGAAACGATTGCGGGCGTAGAGTTTTCATTCATTCCGGATGTCGGTGATACGCCGCTTGTTGCGGACATGTCGAGCACGATTTTGTCACGGCCGATTGACGTGAGCCGATTTGGCGTTATCTACGCCGGCGCGCAAAAGAATATTGGTCCTGCAGGAATTACTCTGGTCATCGTGCGTAACGACCTGCTGTCGAAAGCCCGGGCATCAACGCCCAGTTTGCTGAAATATTCGGTGTATGCGGAATCCGGTTCCATGACCAACACGCCGCCCGTTTTCTCCTGGTACGTTGCCGGGCTGGTGTTTGCATATCTGAAGGAACGGGGCGGACTGGATGCGATGGCCGAGATCAACGAACGCAAAGCAAGCAAGCTTTACGCAGCCATCGATGGTTCGGTTTTCTATTCCAACCCGGTGCGTAAGGACAGTCGTTCCTGGATGAACGTTCCTTTCATCCTGAAAGATGCAGCGCTTGATGGTAAATTCCTGAGCGAATCAGTCGCGGCGGGATTAACCGGTCTCAAAGGGCACCGATCAGTGGGTGGCATGCGTGCCTCGATTTATAACGCCATGCCGGAAGAAGGCATCGATGCACTTATTAGTTTCATGCGCGACTTTGAGAGCGCCAATGCATAGAAAGGGTTACGATTCCGCCAATGTATAAAGTACTTACGCTGAACAACATCGCTGTCGAGGGCCTTCGTCGCCTGCCACGCAGTATGTATGAAACGGGTTCGGAGATAACGACGCCGGACGCGGTTATACTGCGCTCTTTCAATATGCATGATATGGATATTCCGGAGTCTGTAGCAGCGATTGCACGCGCAGGCGCCGGGGTGAACAATATTCCGATAGAGGCGATGAGCGCACGAGGTGTACCTGTATTTAATGCGCCGGGCGCAAACGCCAATGCTGTCAAAGAGCTGGCTGTTGCCGGCATGTTAATTGCGGCAAGGAACATTTGCGACGGACGCGACTATGTGAAAAGTCTCGATGTTGAAGATGACAAACTCGGCGCCGCGGTAGAGGCGGGTAAGAAGCAGTTTGTCGGCTTCGAGATACCGGGGCGCACGCTGGGTGTTATTGGGCTCGGTGCAATCGGTGTGGAGATTGCCAATGTAGCGTTATCGCTCGGTATGAAAGTTGTCGGTTTTGATCCGCAGATAACAGTTCGTAGTGCCTGGCAACTTTCCTCGGGCGTACGGCAGGTAGATACGCTTGACCGGCTTTTTAAGGAGTCGGATTTCGTTACTGCCCATGTTCCTTTGATCGACGCCACGCGTGGCATGATCAATGCGGATCGGATAGCGTTAATGCGAGACGGCAGTGTCCTTATCAACTTTGCGCGTGGCGGGATAGTGGACGATGACGCAGCGCTTGCGGCTTTGGATAGCGGAAAATTGCATGCGTATGTGAGCGATTTTCCGACGCCGGCGCTGATTGCACACCCCAAGGTCATCGCGTTACCGCATCTTGGTGCGTCGACAGCCGAGGCAGAAGAAAACTGTGCCGTTATGGTGGCCGAGAATCTCAAGGACTACCTGGAAAATGGCAACGTGCGATTTTCCGTAAACTTCCCTGAAGCGATAATGCCGCGCAATGGTGCGCACAGAATCACAATTGCCAACGCGAACGTGCCCAATATGGTGGGTCAGATTTCGACCTGCCTGGCCGATGCGGGCCTCAATATTGAAGACCTCCTCAACAAGTCTTACGGCGGGCTGGCTTACACGATCGTCGACCTTGACGGACCGGTGCCGGACGAAACAGTTGAGTCGATAGGTCAGATTGATGGCGTTTTGGCATTGCGAAATCTGGGTAAACCGATATCTTAGATTGCAGTACGGCTTTTAATACAGGTGAAGGATTGGCCAAAGAATCGAAAAAAGATGCATCACCCATTGATCTTGCCGCAATGCGCAAGCGCATTGATGATGTGGATTGCCAGATCCAGGCGCTGATCAATGAGCGCGCGCGGTTTGCCCAGGCTGTCGGCGTGTCCAAAGGACCGATGGCTGGAGCGGTGGACTATTACCGTCCTGAGCGCGAAGCGGAAGTGCTGCGTGCGGTTCTCGAAAGAAATGAAGGCCCATTGCGTGACGAAGAAATGTTACGTCTCTTTCGCGAAATCATGTCGGCATGTCTTGCTCAGCAGGAACCGTTGAAAGTCGGTTATCTCGGTCCGGAGGGCACCTTCACACAAACCGCTGTGTACAAACATTTTGGTCATTCTGTGCGTGGCTTACCGTATTCCACGATCGACGAGGTTTTCCAGGAAGTAGAAAGTGGCGCGGCCGATTTCGGTGTTGTGCCAATCGAAAATTCTACTGAGGGATCCGTTAATCACACACTGGACATGTTTCTGACCTCGCCGCTAAAGATCGGCGGCGAAATTGAAATGCGTATCGAGCAGCACTTGCTGGGTCGAATGAAGGGGCTGGATTCGATCGAGCGTATCTGTGCGCACGAGCAATCACTCGCACAATGCCGTGGCTGGTTGCGGGAGTATTTAGCGCATGTCGAATTAATCGGTGTTGCCAGCAACGCGACCGGCGCAAGGCGCGCGCGGGACGAAGCGGGTACTGCCGCTATTGGTGGTGATGCGGCGGCCGAGGTGTATGGCCTCGAAATACTGGTCAACAACATCGAAGATCGCTCCGATAATTCAACGCGCTTTCTGGTCATTGGTCGGAATTTGCTAACCGCGAGCGGCGCAGACAAAACCACCATTCTTGTTTCAACGTCAGGTACAGGCGGTGCTGGCATTCTGCATACGCTCTTGCAACCTTTTGCGGCTAACGGTGTGAGCATGACGCGTATTGAGTCACGTCCTTCACGCCGCAAAAACTGGGACTACGTGTTTTTTATCGATCTCGAGGGTCATGCCGAGGAGCCGCCTTTAAAAGAAGCATTAGCGGAACTTGAGAAAAACAGCTCCTTGTTTCGCCTGATTGGCGCCTACCCCAAAGCGGTTAACTAGCCGCTCATCCTACGAATATATGCATTACGTCGTTGAGCCTTCCGCACTAGCCAGCGGCGCAGTTACGGTACCTGGCGACAAATCGATTTCGCATCGCGCCCTGATTCTGGGCGGGATCGCAAATGGGCGCACTGAAATTAGCGGGTTTTTGCCCGGCGAAGATTGCCTGGCGACATTGGCCGCGCTGAAATCGATGGGCGTGCACATTGATCGAGCAGGCGATACCCGGGTGAGCATCGAAGGTGGTGATGGATTGCGTGCACCACCGGGACCTTTGGACATGGGCAATTCCGGAACGGCAATGCGCCTGTTTGCCGGATTGTTGAGCGGCCAGTCATTCTCGTCTGAACTGATTGGCGATGCATCGCTAAGCCAGCGACCGATGACTCGCATCATCGAACCCCTGACCGCGATGGGCGCTCAGATCGAGTCATCGGATGGCAAGCCGCCATTACGGATCAGCGGGGAGCGCACGCTGTCAGGAATCGCTTACCAGCTACCTGTCGCCAGCGCACAGGTGAAGTCGGCGATTCTGCTCGCCGGACTTTTCGCTGACGGCGAGGTAACAGTAATTGAGCCGGCAACCACGCGGGATCATACCGAGCGCATGTTGCGCACCATGGGCGTCGATATTAGAAGCGGTGAGACGCAGATTGTTATGCCGGGCGGGCAATCACTGACGGGAACTGAAGTGAATGTACCGGCTGACCTGTCTTCGGCTGCATTCATCATTCTGGCGACAATTCTCGCCACGGATTGTGAGGTCACGCTGGTTGGCGTGGGCGTGAATCCAACACGCACCGGGGTAATCGACATCTTGCGGGAAATGGGCGCTGACATCAGTCTCGACAATGTTCGGCTGTTTGGTGAGGAGCCCGTTGCGGATATTGTCGTATGCTCATCGGAGTTGCATGGCATTGAGGTCGATCCGGCCACGGTTTCGCTGGCGATCGACGAATTCCCGTTACTTTTCATCGCTGCCGCTATGGCAGCTGGCAAAACCTCTTTCACGGGAATAGGTGAGTTGCGTGTTAAAGAGAGTGACCGCATCGCAACGATGGCGGAAGGCCTGCGGGTGCTGGGAATAGAAGTGGATGAAACTCCAGACGGTGCCATGGTCCATGGCGGTGTGATTTCGGGCGGTAGTGTAAAGAGTCATGGTGACCATCGCGTTGCGATGTCATTCGCCGTGGCTGCGACCAGGGCCGGATGGCCAGTCCGCATTGAGGACACAGCAGCCGTGGACACGTCCTTTCCTGGCTTTGTCCAGTGTTTGCGTTCTCTGGGGGTCGGTATCAACAGTTTCACAGACGACGACATCGGTGCTGCGCCATGAGCCTGTCTCCGGCGAATATTCCTGTCATAGCGATAGACGGCCCGAGCGGTTCCGGCAAAGGCACGATTGCGCGCCAGGTTGCAGCGGCGCTTGGCTGGCACTTGCTGGATAGCGGAGCCCTGTACCGACTGGTTGCCGTGGCAGCTGCAGAAACAGGGCAAAGCGACGCTGCCGAGGCCGAATTGGCCCGGATTGCCGCCGATCTGGAGGTCAGATTCGGCATAAATGCGGCTGGTGAAGAGCAAATCTGGCTCTCCGGCCATGAAGTCAGCGGTCAGGTCAGGGCGGAGGAATGCGGCCTCATGGCCTCGAAAATCGCCGCCTTGCCGGACGTGCGAACAGCGCTTTTGGAGCTGCAGCGAGGGTTCCGCAAGGCCCCTGGCCTGGTGGCCGATGGCCGCGATATGGGGAGCATGGTTTTCCCCGATTCCAGGCTAAAAGTGTTCCTCACAGCCAGTGCCGAAGAGCGTGCGAAAAGGCGCCATAAGCAGTTGAAAGACAAGGGTATTGATGTTAGCCTGCCGGCCCTTTCGCGGGACATAGAGGATCGTGACAGGCGGGATTCCGAACGTAAGGTAGCCCCGTTACGACCGGCTGATGACGCCCGATTGCTGGACTCCAGTAATTTGACGATCGAGGCGGTCACCCAAACTGTTTTGGATTGGGCGAACGAACTCAATATTGTTACGTGAATGCATACGAATCAGAAAGGATGCTCTGATTCTTTTTTTATAACCATCGGCCAAAAGGTATTGGTGAGATGATTGGGTGAGGATCTAACGATTCTCTTGGTTTAAATCTAATGTCTGAAAGTTTTGCTGAGTTATTTGAAGAAAGTTTTGCCAGTCAACATTTAAAATCCGGTGCCATCATCACAGGCACAGTTGTCGCGGTAAATGACGATGTAGTTATGATTAGTGCGGGTCTCAAGTCTGAGGCCGTAATCCCAATCGAACAGTTCCAGAACGACCAGGGTGAAGCTAACGTTTCCGTTGGAGACGAATTCGAGGTTGCCCTCGATGCAGTTGAAGATGGTTTCGGCGAGACCAAACTTTCTCGTGAGAAAGCTATTCGTGCGCGCACCTGGATCGAACTCGAAAAATCGTTTGAGAAGAGTGAGGTTGTCACCGGCATCATCAATGGCCGTGTGAAAGGTGGTTTCACCGTCGAGATCGACAACGTGCGGGCGTTCTTGCCTGGTTCGCTGGTCGATGTGCGACCGGTTCGTGACCCTGCCTACCTCGAGGGCAAGAGCCTCGAATTTAAAGTTATCAAACTTGATCAGCGGCGTAATAACGTCGTCGTTTCAAGGCGTGCGGTTGTTGAGCAGGAATACAGCGCCGAGCGTGAACAGTTGCTGGAAAGCCTGCAAGAGGGCAAGACCGTCAAGGGAATCGTCAAGAATCTTACCGATTATGGCGCATTTGTTGACCTTGGCGGAATCGATGGTCTCCTGCATATCACCGACATGGCATGGAAGCGCGTCAAGCATCCTTCCGAGGTGGTTAATGTTGGCGAAGAAATCGACATCAAGATATTGAAGTTTGACCGTGAGCGACAACGCGTTTCTCTGGGTATCAAGCAGCTTGGTGATGACCCCTGGCATGATCTGGCAAGGCGTTACCCGCCAAATTCCAGACTGTTCGGCAAGATCACCAACATTGCTGATTACGGTTGCTTCGTTGAAATCGAAGAGGGCGTTGAAGGCCTGGTGCATGTATCCGAAATGGATTGGACCAACAAGAACGTCAATCCATCCAAGGTTGTGCAAATCGGAGAAGAAGTCGAAGTGCTGGTCATCGAGATCGATGAAGAGCGTCGACGTATTTCTCTTGGCATCAAACAGTGTAAAGCCAACCCATGGGCAGAGTTCTCCACGACAGTTAATCGTGGCGATAAAGTCAGCGGCCAGATCAAGTCTATTACCGACTTCGGTATTTTCATTGGACTCGACGGCGGCATAGACGGACTCGTTCATCTCTCCGATATTTCCTGGGACGTACCTGGTGAAGAGGCAGTTCGCAACTACACCAAGGGTCAGGAAATTGAGGCGTGTGTGCTGGCTATTGATTCCGAGCGCGAAAGAATTTCGCTGGGCATCAAGCAAATGGATAAAGATCCGTTTTCAGGCTGGCTTGCGGCGCATCCGAAAAATTCTGTGGTTAAGGGAACAGTTACCGAGGTTGACGCACGTGGTGCGACAGTAGACCTTGGCGACGGTGTCTTTGGCTCACTGAGGGCATCGGAGCTTGCGATGGGTCGTGTGGAAGATGCGCGGACAATGATCAAAATTGGTGACGAAGTTGAAGCTAAATTCACCAATGTTGACCGCAAAAACCGTACCGTTGCGCTGTCTATCAAGGCGAAGGAAGTGCATGAGGAGGCTGAGGCGCTCAGTAGCTATAAGTCTGAGACTGCTGCCTCATCATCTGGTACCACGCTGGGCGAGCTTTTGAAGGAAAAAATGTCCGGTGGGACAAAATAGAAAAAAAAGTGGCCCGGGCCTCGCGGTCCGGGCTATATTTCCTTTATAATCGGTAGCTTAGCCGTAGAGCATTCAGAATAATAAGCGAAGTGCGTTATGACAAAATCAGAACTCATTGAATTGATCGCCAGAAAGCAGAAACACCTGCCGGCGAAAGACGTTGAGCTTGCAGTCAAACACCTGCTGGATTTGATGAGCGATTCGCTCGCCCGGGGTGAACGCGTTGAAATAAGGGGCTTTGGCAGCTTTTCGCTGCATTATCGGCCGCCCCGAATTGGCCGAAATCCGAAAACAGGTGAGGCCGTAGCGCTCTCCGGCAAATATGTTCCGCATTTCAAACCAGGTAAGGACCTGCGAGAAAGAGTGAACGCCAGCCGCGACTTTCCAATCAAGAGCTAGCGCATTTTTCCAGCGCGATGCCAAACGAAGGGCATTTATCCGTGCCCGCTTACCATATTCCAGAGAAAGCAATACACTGTGCGTGTTTCCGGACAGGCCGTGGGTCTGAGCGTATTGGAGTAGGAACATGCTGAAGAGAATTGGCGTAGGCGTCCTGATCATAGTGATCTTCGTCATGATGCTCTGGTTTACCAGCAATAATCCGGGCAATGTTGAAATAGACCTGGCATTTGGTGTTGTTCAGCCCTCTATTCCGTTGGCATTCTCTGTCACATTCGTTATTGGCTGGGCCTTCGGCCTGCTGTGTACCGCCATTTTCATGTTCCGCATTATCAATGAGCGACGCCGTCTGCGCCGTGCCCTCAGGAATACAGAATCCGAGATTTCAAGCCTACGGAACCTGCCGCTAGCCGATGCCGACTGAATCGACATTTCTGCTTGCGGGCCTGTTCCTGTTGCTTGCCGCAGCGGGTTGGGCGCTTGGCCGTTTCGGTGAAAGAGAAGAGGACGAGGCCGCACCACCGCCGCTGAATATCGACTATCTAAAAGGCCTGAATTTCCTCTTGAACGAACAGACCGACCAGGCACTTGAGCACTTTCTGAAAATGGTGCGCGTTGATGACAAGACCATAGAAACTCACTTTGCTTTAGGCAGTCTGTTTCGCCGCCGTGGCGAAGTGGATCGGGCGATTCGTATTCACCAGAACATCATTGCGCGTCCGGATCTTGCAGCAGAGCAACGCGACCAGGCGCTGTTCTCGTTGGCGAAGGACTATCTTAAAGCCGGATTGCTTGATCGCGCCGAGAACCTGTTTATTCGTTTGTCGCAGGGGTCCCGTTACCAGGTTGAGGCGCTGGAGCAGCTATGCCGCATCTACGAGCAGGAACGGGAGTGGGAAAGGGCGATCGATGCCGGGCAGAAGCTTGAGGTGTTGAGCGGTGAATCGCTGGCGCTGCAAATAGCACACTATTATTGTGAGCTCGCCGAGCAGGCGGTGACTAAAAAAGATTACGGCGCTGCCCGTGCCTACGTGAAGAAAGCACAAAGTGGGCGACCGCGAACACTTCGTGGAGCGCTGACCCGCGCAGAGATTGCCCGGGACACAGAAGACAACAAAACGGCGTTGCGCCTTTATCATCGTATTCTTGACGAGAACACGTACTTAATTACTGAAGCGTTGCCAAAGCTGGTTGAGATTCATGAACGCGACAATTCGATCGACCAACTGGAAAAGAGTCTTACAGCGTTGTTTGCAAAATATCCGGAAATGAAAACCGAGGTCGCGTATACAGCAATCGTTAACAACATTGGCGGAATAAAAGTCATTGATGATTGTGTCGAAGAATACATACTGAATGAACCAACATTGATCGATTTCATCGATTTGCAAACCCTTGATGAGGGTTCTGCAGATGATCGCCACACGGCGCTGACCAGGGTACGTGCCGCGCTGAGCAAGCTGGCGTCGACAACGCCAAGGTACCAGTGCAAAGAATGTGGCTTCTCCAGCCAGCGTCTGCTGTGGCAGTGTCCTAGCTGCAAGAACTGGGAAGCGCAACGACCGTTTACCAGCGTTCGGTTTGACTCCGTATTGCAGCGTAGTTCGAGCGTTAGCTAGCCCGGGCTAACAGCCTGTCGGACCTTGCAGGCCCATTTCACAATAAACTCCTGAATTTTGCGTGCGGCTCATCTGTTGCCGGCAGCTTAAGCTCCATCGGTGTGCGAATGAAAAGTTAACAACACTGACAAGGAGTTTCAGATGAAAAATATAAGACGGACACTGGCAGCACTATTGATCGTTATGGTTGGATCGGCTGTTGCAGTCGCAGGTCCCGTTAACGTCAATACTGCCGACGCGGAAACCATTTCGGCGGAGCTGAAAGGAATCGGCATCACAAAGGCGCTGGCGATCGTTGAATTTCGCGAAGCAAACGGGCCATTCAAGGCTCCGGAGGAACTTGCGATGGTTAAGGGCATTGGCGAACGAACTGTTGAGATCAACCGCGAATTCATCGTGTTGAATTCGACAGCGAGTAAGTTGAATTAGGGCGCAGTTTGCCTTGTAGTCCCGCGGGCTGCGCCAGGGTTCCCTGGCGCAGAACCGTGCCATACAGCCAGTTCACACTCAGGGTTGTGACGGGTAACGCGCCCATTGCAGGCCAATTTTGGCTATGATTCGGCATCCTTATTGAGAGCCGGAGACTGATCTTGTACGCACCTGTCCGATCCGCTGTTTTTCCTGTCGCGGGGCGCGGAACCCGCTTTTTGCCTGCTACCAAGGCAATCCCGAAGGAAATGCTGCCTATAGTAGACAAGCCTCTGATTCAGTACGCAGTCGAGGAGGCCATAGCGGCTGGCGCGACGAAACTGGTATTCGTGACCGGCAGTTCGAAACGAGCTATTGAGGATCATTTTGATACAGATCCGGAACTTGAACGAGCGCTGGAGGAATCCGGCAAGATCGAATTGCTGGAGAGTATTAAAGACATAGTGCCCAAAGGCGTGTCCTGTATCTACATAAGACAGGGTGAACCACTCGGACTCGGGCATGCCGTATTGTGCGCACGCCCTGCAGTCGGAGACGAGCCGTTCTTTGTGCACCTGGCCGATGATCTTATCGCCGGTGAGCCCTCATGCCTGAAGCAAATGGCTGATGATTATCAAAATCACGGCGCGAGTGTAGTCGCGGTCGAGGAAGTACCGCACGAGACAACGTCAAGCTATGGAATCGTGGCTGTCGAGGCCTCAGATAACGGGCAACGGATGACGAAGATCGTCGAGAAACCAAAACCTGAAGATGCGCCATCAAATCTTGCTGTCGTCGGACGTTACCTGCTGGCACCACAAATATTCGACAAGCTGGAAAACACCGGCAGGGGCGCTGGCGGTGAAATTCAACTGACAGACGCTATCGCCGACTTACTGGAAGATGCAGATGTATATGCCTACCCGTTTAACGGTGATCGATACGATTGCGGCAACAAACTCGGCTATCTGCAAGCAACAGTTGCTTACGGGCTGGCAAACGATGAGGTTGGCGATTCGTTCGCTGAGTACTTGCGGAGCACGCTAAGGTAGTCAATAAAGCCCGAAGGAACCGACGTTATTGCGAGGAGCGCAGCGACGCGGCAACCTCAAGCAGACTGTAGCCGCGCGGAACGGAGGGTCCATCACAATATCCAGAGGTTGCCGCGCCCTGCGGGCTCGCAATGACGTCTCTTTTATCCTGCATTTTCGTCAGGCGTGCACGCGCGATTCGCGGCGCCGATCCGATTCCGTCAGGAATTTCTTGCGTACGCGAAGATTCAGCGGTGTGATTTCCAGCAATTCATCATCATCCAGGAATTCAAGCGCCTGCTCGAGCGAGAAGCGAATCGGTGGTGTCAATACAATGTTCTCATCATTGCCCGCAGCGCGAATGTTGTTCAATTGCTTCGCTTTCGTAGGATTGACCACCATGTCGCTCGGACGGCTGTTGATGCCGACGACCATTCCCTCGTATACGTCTGTGGCATGGCCGATCATTAGCCTGCCACGCTCCTGCAAGTTGAACAGCGCATACGCCAGCGCCTTGCCCGGAACCATGGATACCATGACGCCATTGTTGCGCTGGCCGAGCGTTTCCGGAATATATTGATCGTATTTATCCAATACGTGGTACATCAGTCCCGTGCCTGATGTGGCGGTCAGGAATTCTGTACGGAAACCAATCAGGCCCCGGGTTGGAATACGGTAGTCAAGCCGCACGCGGCCCTTGCCATCCGGCAACATCGCCTGCAGCTCTCCCTTGCGATCCGCGAGGCGGGTCATCACGGCACCCTGGTAGTCTTCCTCAAAATCGACGGTGAGTTGCTCCCAGGGCTCCAGTCTGACGCCATCCTTTTCATGAATGATGACCTCCGGACGAGACACAGCGAGTTCGAACCCTTCGCGGCGCATTGTTTCGATCAGAACCGAAAGGTGTAATTCGCCGCGGCCAGAGACACGAAACTTGTCCGGGTCGTCGGTAGCTTCCACGCGTAATGCCACATTGTGTTTGAGTTCCTGCTCAAGTCGCTCACGAATCTGGCGGCTGGTGAGAAACTTGCCATCCTGACCGGAAAACGGCGACTTATTGACCTGGAAAGTCATGCTGATGGTCGGCTCATCGATGGTCAGTGCCGGCAAGCCCTCGGGATGATCCCTGGGGCAAATCGTGTCCGAAATTGCGAGTTTGTCGATACCACTGAATACGATGATGTCGCCGGCGTTTGCGGCCGGAATTTTTTTTCGTTCGAGACCGTCAAAACCGTAAAGATCGAGAACCCGCGCAGGCCGCACGGAAGAATCTGCGCCTACGATACTGACCGGGGTATTGGAAGCAATTTTTCCACGCTGGATTCGGCCAATGCCCAGGGTGCCGACATACGAGTCGTAATCGAGACTCGAGACCTGCAACTGCAGGGGGCCGGACTCATCGACATCCGGCGGCGCAACATGCTTGATAATTGCTTCGAGAAGTGGCGTCATATCGCCGTCGCGTTTCTCAGAGTCTTCGCTGGCATAGCCGTGCAGTGCCGAGGCGTAGATCACCGGAAAATCCAGTTGTTCGTCTGTCGCCCCAAGCCGGTCAAACAGGTCGAAAGTCTGGTCCAGCACCCAGTCGGGGCGGGCGCCGTCACGATCAATCTTGTTGATAACCACAACCGGTTTCAGTCCTTGCGCAAAAGCTTTTTGCGTGACAAACCGGGTTTGTGGCATCGGTCCTTCCACGGCATCAACCAGCAGCAGCACGCTGTCTACCATCGACAGTACGCGCTCCACTTCACCACCGAAGTCGGCATGACCCGGGGTGTCTACGATATTGATGCGGTAGCCTCGCCACTTGATGGCCGTATTCTTCGCCAGAATCGTAATGCCACGTTCGCGCTCAAGCTCATTCGAGTCCATCACCCGCTCGGGCACAGCCGCACGTTCTCCCAGCGTGCCTGTCTGCTGCAGCAGCTGGTCGACCAGCGTGGTCTTGCCATGGTCAACATGGGCAATGATGGCGATATTGCGAAGTCGCTCGATATTGGACATTGGATTATCTGGGGGTCAATCGAAGAGGCGCGGATTATAGAGTCGGTAGAGCGTAATTGATATGGGTAAGTTACTTAAACAAACGGAAAAACCCGGATAGGTTGCCTGAGGTCTTGGTCACTATAGTCCCCGAGGTTCTCCAGGGACCGCTGGCGATCTTTGATCTCGTCCCGCCACGCTGGATTGCTAGGCGATATCAGTGATCTGTTTCTCAACGCATTCCTGAAAATCAACCGGAAAGCCGTTTTTTAAGCGTGACTGCCAAAGTGCTCTGGAGAGTGATGTAGCCATTACCAGTTGGAGTCTGACCATGTATATATCGAATGTGTCGTCATCGATCATGCGGTTCTGGTGCTGGTGAAATAGCTGCCAGTGATGCGTCAGCATCGCCCAGATGTGCAGCAAAAACTGAGCGAACTCCTCATCTGTCAGTGTCTCTTTTTTCTCAAGCTTGGCCAGGATTCCGGGAACAGGGCCGGACGATGCGGCCTCATGTATTGCGACGGAGGTTCCCATTACCTGCTGAACGCTGGACAGCCGGACAGTGCGGGTATTCTGGCGGATCTGCATCGCCAGATAGATGAGTGTGACGACAACGGCTATTCCGCCTATGAAGTCTCCCAGGTTTCCGAGGTTCTCAATCATTGGCATTGCCACCTGTCGGTTTGGCTCCCTGGCGTCAGGCTGTTGGCGTGCCAGGTTCGATACAAACATGATAACAGCCCGCGAAGTACGATAGAAAACGTTTGGTGAAGCGCCCGCTTGTTAGTACGGTTATTTGTCAGGCGGCAACTTCGACATACTCGACACGACTGGATGCCTGCGGGATCGGCAGGTTGTCAGATCGCAGTCCTTCGAGATGGAACTGTGTATTGCGATGCTGGCGGCGCTGTTGATATTCCGTTGAACGCGGTTATGGCTAGTTCGGGAAAAGCCTGACAGCAGATTAATCCGGACATTTGAATTTCTTGCCGGGCAATGCGGGTTATTAGCCAGTGCTGAGAGCTGACGCCACGATCATAAAAAATGCGACGACGATGCAGGATCAGTATCCGGATATGTAGTGCTGCAATTGATCGATGAGTATTTTCTGCTCACTGATCACCGCTTTCACCAGGTCACCGATGGACACAAATCCCACGACCTGTTTGTGATCGAGAACGGGCAGGTGCCTGATACGCTTGTCGGTCATTAATGCCATACACTCGTCGATCGTTCTTTCCGGCGTTACGCACAGGATTTTTGTCGTCATGACTTCACTGATGGCAGCTTCCCGCGAGGATTTGCCTTCAAGTACAACTTTTCGCGCATAGTCTCGCTCGGTAACGATGCCGACCAACTTATCCCCATCCATCACCAACAACGCGCCAATGCCTTTGTCTGCCATCATTTTAATGGCGTTAAAGACCGTGTCTTCAGGCCTGACGGACCAGACCTCGCTCCCTTTGGATTCAAGAATATCTTTTACTGATTGCATCGCTTAGAGCCCCTTTTATTGTTTTGCCTGTGAGAATACTCCAACTCTGACTTACGAGCGATATTGTTTGTGCAGAATTTGCGGTGGATTGTACCTATGGCAGCAATATGTCACTACCTGGCTATCTACGAGCAATTCATTTCATTGTGTTGTACAACTGCACTTCAAATTTTTTCCAGGGAGCAGGCGACCGCAACCGGGTCTGCTGGCCTTTTCGTCAGGAGCAATAATGAAACAATCCATTAGGCAACGCTGCCTTGGCTGGGCGTTCGCCACGCTCATCGTAAATCTTTTGTTGTTATCGGTGCCAACAGCGGCGCAGAAAAACTACGACATTGTCATCGCCAATGGCCGGGTAATGGATCCGGAAACCGGTCTGGATGCGATTCGCCATGTCGGCATCCGCGGGCAAAGTATCGTTGCAATTTCGAAAGAGCCTTTGCAGGGATCGACGGTGGTTGATGCCACTGGCCTCGTGGTTGCGCCGGGCTTTATTGATCTGCATGCACACGGGCAGAGCGCTCGGGCAAACGATTTCCAGGCTATGGATGGTGTTACCACGGCACTTGAGCTGGAGAGCGGTGTCATTGATATGCAGAGCTTTCTCGCACGACGGGAAGGTGATGCGGTAATCAATTATGGCGCGAGTATTGCTCATGCTGCGCTTCGAACCTGGGCGATGCCGGAATACGCCGATGATTTTAGTGAAGCGGTGGCGGACGTGCGTAAGTCAGGACAGGCCGATCCTGAGACCTGGTTCCGACTGTATGAAGTCGCAGGGCAAGGTAGCTATGAGGAACTGGATTCGCAGCATTATTCAGAGTTGTGGCAGCGCATGACGGCCGGGCTGCGGGCTGGAGCTCTGGGCATCGGCATGCCACACCAGTATTACCCCGGTGCCAGCTACGACGAGATATTTCGCCTGTTTCAGTTTGCGGCTGAAATCGAGGCGCCAATCTACACGCATGTCCGCGACATGGGGATCGCACCGATGCAGGAGGTCGTTGCCAACGCGGTAGCCACAGGCGCGTCATTGCATATCGTCCACATGAACAGCTCCAGCCTCTGGGATTACCAAACCAACCTCGATCTGATTCTGGGCGCACAGGAGCGTGGAGCGGATATAACAACGGAGGCGTATCCGTATACGGCGGCATCGACCAGCATCCAGTCGGCCATTTTTGACGAGGGCTGGCAGGAGAACCTGAGAATTTCGTACGCGGACCTGCAGTGGCAGGATACGGGTGAGCGACTTACCGAGAAGACCTTTAATGAGTATCGGGAAGAGGGCGGTATTCTCATCATCCACATGATGAAGCCCGAGTGGATTCAGGCCGTAATGGCAGATCCGCGAGTGATGGTGGCCTCGGACGGCATGCCTTACGCTCCTGGAGCACACCCACGCAGCGCGGGGACATTTTCGCGGTTTCTCGGTCGCTACGTCCGCGAGCAGGGTGTTTTGCCGTTGATGGATGGGCTACGAAAAATTACGCTGATGCCAGCCGACCGGCTCGCAGCGATTGCCCCACAGATGAAGCGCAAAGGCAGGCTGCAGCTTGGTAGTGACGCCGATATCACCATATTCGATGCAGCACACATCATTGATACGGCGGGTTTTGAGAATGACCTGAGTTACTCGGAAGGCGTGGAGTTTGTGCTCGTAAATGGCCAGTTTGTAGTCCGCGACGGCGCGCTCGTAGACGGTGCCCGGCCTGGGCAGGCGGTATTGGGGCGGCTGGTCGTATTCTGAGCGTCAGGACATAATCGCTCGATTGGTTTCCGTTGCGGGCGATTAAGGATATAATGCGCGCCAATACCACTCCTTATGTCTATCTCTGGCATGTGGCAAACCCCGAAGAGGAGGCCCGGCAATGGGAGTGGTGGGTTCGGCGGCAGCAACAGCAGCTGTCGGGCCATTTCCATGAAACTAAATTAGAAATTGAGCGCTGCCAAATACTAATCTGGCGGGCTTGAAGACGTGCAGGTGACTTAAAGTGGCAGAACAACCCCAAGAACCCCCAGTATTGGTAAAACCCTACGGTATCGTTTCGATCAAACGCACGGATGCGCCGGCAGGTACAGAAGGTAAGAACTGGTACAACTATGTAATCTCCCAGGGCCCGAATATTATCCAGGGTTATCGCCAGGGAAGTCTGAAGGCAGTAACCGAGGCGGTCGAAGAGGTTGTAGGCCAGTTGAATGAACGTCGCATGGGCAAACGCGGCCGCGTAAACCTGGTGCCGACGCCAAAGAAAAAGGCGTAACAACAGCGGTCAGACAGCACAATATGCAGGGGTACTTTCGAGCAACGGCAGTTGCGGCTCGAGCCGAACAATTGTCAGCCTGTCTGGACTAATGAAAATCTTCCAAAAAGCAGTGGCCATCGAATCAGCGAAAGCCGGACAAGGCTGTGGCTGATATAGTGATCTCTGAAATGCGCGAACGGCTGCTCCGTCTACGCGAGGAGCTCGAGACGGCGACAGCCCAGAGCGAAGACTCCGCACAGGTCGTTGAGCTGGATCAGGCCCGCGTAGGCCGGCTCTCACGCATGGATGCTATGCAGTCTCAGCAGATGGCACAGGCCTCCGGGCGACGACGTGACCTGATGCTGCGAAAAATTACTGCTGCACTGGCTCGTATCGAGAGCGATGACTACGGTTTTTGCCAGTCCTGCGAGGAGCAGATCAACCCGAAGCGACTCGAGTTCGATCCGACGGCGGTATTGTGTATTGAGTGTGCAAGTAAGGCTGAGGAGTAATCCGAACGGATTTCGATCATTGCTGAATATTTGATGTTGGAAATTATAGATTATAAAATAGATTAAGAAATAATCATAAATAGTTAAATAACAAGAATAAAAAGACAATTATGCGTGTTGCAGTTATGACGATGCACAATAATGGCAACTATACTGAAGCTGGTGGTTTGTCGAATTGCGACGTCGATGGGGTTCAACGCGGGATTGATAGGTAAGCGAATGATATACGCATACCTGGCCGGCATTGCTGGTCAGGTGCGCGAGCCGGGGGGCATGTGAAAGGCCAGATAACCATTACGCATGAGGGTGACCACATTAAGGTCATCTCAGATGGCGAGAAGAGCTTTCAATTTGCTGAGACGCTCTGGAGCCTGGTAAAAGACGAATGCCAGAAAAACCAGTGCTTCAACGTACTGGGCATCGCAAAAACGACGGTGCCGATCGAAACTTACGATGCGCTTGAAATGGCAGACCTGTTCGAGCGACTGGAGATTGACGAGAAATTCCGCATCGCCTGGGTCGAATTGAATCCTGAAGCTTACAGGACCATATTCTTTATTGAATCGGTGCTTTCCAATCGTGGCCTCCCGGGCCGCGTGTTTTTGGAGGTTGAGGAGGCAAGAAACTGGCTGCTCAAGGCATCACATTCCTGATAACAAAGTGGCATGCCAAAGCAGAATTATTACCAGTGCAAAGAGTCGATTCTGTGTGATTGATGAACGGCCCGACCAGGTTCGCAGTTTGGGAAGGTATTTATTAATTCGGCCAGTTGAATCCTGCACGCAAATTCTGCAAATATAATAACCTTTTGAGTGTCCCGAATTAACCACTCTTTGCAGGGATCGTTGCAGCCAAACGCTGAACGTTTTGCAGAGCTAACCCTGAATTTTCCAGCAATCTGGAAATTATGGCCTGTTTTTCAGTGTCGTCCTCGCGGGCACTGCGGACCATTTTTGAGAGCAAATCGAGACGGCAGTCCGCGAGCCATGTGGGTAGATCGTTATCCTGGGACCAGGTGTATTGATTCGACATACTGGCAACCTGACCGCGCACCCAATCCTCGGCTGTGTCCGTCATCGGAACTGCCTGAGTCATTTTTTGTTTCGTGGCAAGGTCTTGCACGTTGGACTCGAGATGCGCAATTAGTGCGGCACTGAAGGTCGGTTGATACATCCGCACCATATTCAACGATATTTTAGTTTCGCTGAATACAGGGGTCTGGTTTCCAGATCCGGGCGCGAGTCCCTTGGCTGTGCAGTCAATGTATAGCGTTCGCGGCTCACAATCGACTGTGCCCTTGTCCAGATAAATCTTATCTAACTCGATGCGTTGAACGTGTCCCTGACGAATCATGTTGGGTACTCGTCGCAGTTGTTCCAGCTCCCCTTCGCTGACAGTGGCCCCGTGGAACATGCCGGGCCATATTCCTGTATCGAGTCGCAGCCAGTGGCCTGTCGCTTCCATACGCAAACACAAGTCTTCTATCGAATTCGCTGCAGCGACATTCTCAAACAGCTGCGCAATACCACCTACCGTTTCTGTAAAAAAGGCATTGCCAGGCTGAAAGTAGGCGCGATTAAACAACCAGGAATCCCGTGGCAGTACCCAGGAAACACGCTTGGGCGGCGCTCCGTGTGCGAGCAACCAGACGATCGTGTCGATAGCCGTCTTGCCGGCCCCCAGAATTGTGAAATGCTCATAGTCAGGTGCTGCCCGGGTTAAGTCGTTTGGTGGAATGCACACAACGCCATCAGCGACCTCGAATTTTCTCTTGTGCGTCAGCGGAATCTGCATGTCGAGTATGGTGCTGTCGACCAATTTCTTTCTTATTTCAACCTGGTGGCGCTCGCCGGAAAGAAGGGAGACGAATTCGCCATCGCCAATGTAGTCGCTTACTGGATGGTATTCGACGCGACCTGTCGGCAAGAACTTGTCCTGCATAATTTCGTGGAAATAGTTGGTGATTTCGGTTCCGGATGCCAATTCATAGAACCCATTGTTGAAACCGGACTGGTTGACCCTGTCCCGACCCAGTGCACGAGATGCGACCCCGTAAAAGGCAGATGGCTGATGTAGCTTCACAAACGGATATACGTCGTTCCAATGCCCGCCGGGTGCATTACGTCGGTCGACAATCGTGATGGTTGCATCAGTTTCATCCAGCATCACATCGGCGAATGCCATCGCCGAGGCACCGCATCCTACAATTAGATAGTCAGTCTCAGATTTCAATGATAATTCTCCTTGCTGCAATGCGCGTTATCGAGTTAGAGGTACATGGGCTTTTCGCTGCACAATAATTCTGAATCCCAATTCCGCCAAAAGCCACTCAATCCCAGTTCAATATATCAATAACTGCTAAAATGTCATTGTGAGCTTCCTCAGGCCGCACGGATCGTGTCCGGGGACCCGAATTGAAGAGTCAATCATCGGGATCGAAAAATGGGGGATTCGAGACATAGATTGAACGATTTCTTTGCAGAGCTGAGGCGACGCAAGGTAATTCGTGTTGCTATGGTCTATGGAATTGTCGGCTTCGCAGTTATCCAGGCAGCGGATGTTATAGGCCCCGCGCTAAACCTGCCGCCTGACTTTGTCACTTTCATTGTCGCAGTTACGTTGCTCGGCTATCCGCTAGCAATCGTTCTGGCTTGGTCATACGACATCGTTCCTGATTCGGCAATCCAGCGAACCGATTCACGAGTGCATCCGGACCAGGAGACAAACGATACACGCGAATCCGGAATTTCCGTATTCCGAATCGTCATCGCGGTGGGTGCCGCTACCATTATTGGGCTTAGTTGGTTGCAATTCAGGCCGGGTGCTCAGGCAGTCGCACCGAATGCTGCGGTTGTCTACGTCGACTCTGTTGCTGTAATGCCATTGGACAACCTGACAGGCGATGCCGGCTACGATTATCTCGGTATCGGCATTACGGAGGAAATCATTACGCACCTGGCCCAGATCGCGCCGCTGAAAGTCATCTCGCGGCACTCGGTCGAGTCAATTAGCGGTCAAAACCTGACTGTTCCGCAATTGGCTACAGCACTTGGCGTCCGGCATGTCATTGAAGGATCGATTCGTCTGGACGGCGACAGCCTGCGCATCACGTTGCAACACATCAACGCAGAAACCGACGCGCACATCTGGGCGCAGAGCTTCCGTGGCAAGCTCGATGATCTTATCGCGCTGCAGGTGGATGTTGCCCGGCAGGCGACAAGCAGAGTCGTTATGACGATTCCGGGTATTCAGCAACCGATCCTGCGCCCCTACATCGAGCTAGGACCGGGACAGAAAGTATATCTTGATGGCAAACACTGGCTGGGTCGACGCACGCCGGAGGGACTTCGCAAGGCGATCAATAAATTTACCGAAGCTTTGGAACTCGACGACAGACATGCTCCAGCCTACGCGGATCTTGGCTCGGCATATGCTTTGGCACTCTTTTATCGCTACGACGTTGGTATCGACGGTTACGCACTCGCCGCCAAATCACTGGCAATGTCGGAACGCGCAATACAACTCGACTCGAATCTGGCGGCCGGTTACGCGGCACGAGGTTATTTGGGCGCATTGATCGGTCGACCCGCCGTTGACGTCGCAGCCGACTTTGATCATGCCGCAAGGTTGCAACCCAATGCTGCCAGCATTCCCAGTTGGCGTGCCAGATTGCTTGCCGAGCAGGGCAAGACAGAGGAGGCATTCTCCGAGGCTGGCAGGGCGGTCGAACTCGATCCACTGGCACCAGGACGCCGCATTGCCCTTGCAGAATTGTCGCTTCACCTGGGTCGGTACGATATTGCCATTGAGGAGGCAAAGGTCGCTACAGCGCTTGAGCCAAGTCTGGCGCGCAGCCGGGCAATTGAGGCGCGGGCGTTACTGCTTAGTGGCCGTGCGGAGCGATGCGCCGGTCTTTCACTCGGGCCGCACCGGGTACTTAGAGCGACCTGCCTTGCGGCGGCAGGCCGGCAATTCGAGGCCAGGACGATTCTCGACGAAGTCCTCGAAGAGGTCCGCGATGATTCGCTGAAGGACCGTGGCTTCTCGGCAGTGATTACCTACGAGGATCTGGCCGTTGACTATGCTTGGCGAGGCGATGCAAAAAAGGCGATGGAATGGGCTGCATTGTCATACGGTCTGTCGCCGGTAGGCCTGGAGATTCGTGTTCTTGAGTCGGCGCTTTTTGATTCCGTCCGTACCGATCCGGAATTCGAGCGCACCATTAAAGAGATCCGAAGTGAGTTGTACAACAGAGTTCGACGCGACAGCCACGAGTATCTTTAGCAAGACTCTCATTGGAGACTTCGCCGAAGCAGGCCACACCTGCTTTCACCTCCTCCGAACAGCGAGAGTCCAAATGACCAAAGTTTGCGGCCTTTTGCCAAGACCCCGCCATGGCGTGCCTTTAGCCTTCTCATACAGGACATTGGGACGACCTTATGACACCAGGGGGATACGATATGACTATAGAAAAGTCTGATGAGAAAAAACCGATCTTGTACTGGATCACGCTGACGATCATGTACGTCGCATTCGTTGCAGTAATTCTTTCATGAATCGAAATATCCTGGTTGGTTCACGTGACTTTTCATCCGCCGCTATCCGTGTAAATTAATTGTAAATTTTCGATACAGAAATTTACGTAGATACGCCTCAAATAAATCGAGGTTCTTCAGCAAACTCTCCTTATCGCTATCCACAACGGACAGGATAAAGGAGAACACAAATGTTGAAGTCACAAAACAGATATCAATGGCAATCCGCAATATTCGCGTTGCTCGCGCTGTTATTTTTCGGCAGTGTAAACGCCGGTTCTTTGCAGAAGCATGAGAACGGGCCCCGCCAAATTGATGTAGTCATCGCGCTGGATGTCAGCGGCTCGATGGATGGACTCATAGAGTCTGCCAAGCAAAGGCTTTGGGACATCGTTAATGAACTTGGCAGGGCACAGCCGCAGCCGGAACTGCGCCTGGCCATCCTGAGCTACGGCAACCCTGAATATGGAATCCAGTCCGGTTTCGTGCGAGTCGATCTGCCCTTTACCAGCGATCTCGATGCCGTTAGCAAAACACTGTTTGAATTCACTACCAACGGTGGCGATGAATATGTCGCCCGTGTCGTGCAAACGGCAGTTAATGATTTGTCGTGGAGCAGCGAGCCTGACGCATTGCGTGTGATTTTCGTCGCTGGTAATGAGGGCGCTCATCAGGATCCGCAACTTCCCGTGCTGCTGGCAACCGAAGCAGCAATTCGTAACGGAATTACTGTCAATACCATCTATTGCGGTAACGAATCGGACGGCGACGCTACAGGATGGCGGCAAGTCGCCACGTCCACAAACGGCATTTTTGCCAGCATCAACCAGGACGCCGCTGCCGTTGCAAATATTGCGACACCAATGGATCAGGAACTCGCCGACCTCAATAAAGAGCTGAACGATACCTACGTAGCATTTGGCCAAGAGGGCGTTGCTGCCCGCGAAAACCAGATCGAGCAGGATAATTTAGTTGCAAACATGAGTGCTCCGGCGATGGCCAGTCGCGCTGCGTCCAAAGCCAGCCCGTTCTACCGAAGCGAGTCCTGGGACCTGGTCGATGCGGTGGAATCCGGAAAGGCACTGGAAGAAGTCGCAGTTAAGGACCTGCCGGCAGTAATGCAGGAGATGGAAGCCGAACAGCGTGCCGCCTACGTTGAGGAGAAAGCCGATCAGCGTGCAGTAGTCCAGGGACGTATCCAGGCTTTGGCAGGTGAGCGTCAGGATTACATCAAGAAGGAACGTGCCAAACTTGCCGATACTGATGAAAAAGGTCTGGACGAAGTCATTCAGGAAGGCCTTCGCACGTTGGCCGAGGACAAAGGATTCACCTTCGCTGAATCCAGGTGATGTTGAGCCGAACACAAAAGGTCCCTTAACGGGGCCTTTCGGTGTTTGGCGCCCCGACCCGGACAGACCTGGTCGCTCGGACTTTTTCGTTTCACGCAGAGTAGGGAACGCGCTGTGGCTCGTACAATTGTGGCGTGAAATCTTGCGAGAAATGGACTCGGGTTTATGAGTACTAAGCGTCCGAAAGCGGCAAGTACGGTAATATCGCAGTTAACGACCGCCAATGACCCAATGCCGAAAATTAGAGATATGCGTTTCGCACTCCTTGCAGACTATCCCGATGCGATTCCGCAGATCGCATCATGGTATTTTGACGAGTGGGGCTATCTACACCCAGATTCCGGGCTCAAAGATATGCAGAGCAAGTTGCAAGGCTCACTAAACCACGATGAGCTTCCGCTCTTGATTCTGGCATTCGAGAACGAAGAGATAATGGTCGTTAATAAAACGGTACTTTACTCGGGCTCCCTTGCAAAGTACCAAGCGGCCTTTTTTAGGATATCGCGCTCCTCCTCAGTCCGCCTGAGTTGACCGCGGAGTTTTAGAACTTCGCTCTTTGCTTCGATCAGTGCTGCTGCGTGTTCTTCTGATTTATCCGGCGTTATTGCCTTAACCCACTTGTAAAGGCTGTGCGCCGACACGCCAAGTCGCTTCGAAACATCGGCAACAGAATACCCACGCTCAACAATTTGTCGGGCTGCTTCGTCCTTAAATTCTGGTGTATAACGTTGGTTGCTCATCACTTCCTCCTATGCTTAGATCATAGCCCGGAAGTGTCATATGTACTGGGGGAAGTCCATACCCCAAATCAAGGTGTCCACGAAACCTGAGGAAGACCACAAAGCGGACATGGTTCGACTGCACTGGAAAAACGGAAAGAACAATAGGACCGTCCAATGAATTGGGATGCAATTGGCGCTGTTGCCGAAACTGTGGGCACGATAGCCGTGTTGGTCACTTTGGTGTACTTATCGATACAGGTGAGAATCGCCAACCAGCAACGTGAAATGGAGTCATTCAGACACAATTGGGATGGGTTAAACCGAATGTGCGAACTTCTTGGTGAATCCACCGAAAAGACGGCGATTGTAATTCGGGGACGCGAATCCCTCGAAAGTCTGAATGATGAAGAGCGTATGGTATTCGAATTCATGCACCTAAGAATTCTGAACACGATTGAATCCTGGTACATGCAGCTGATGAAGACCTCACCACCTGGCGAATATCGCGATCAGCAAATTGAGAACATTGAAAGCGTAATTGTGTACGTCCTCAACTATCCGGGCGCACTGGAGATATGGGGTATGACCAAGCATACGTTTGTGCCAGTGCGGAAATTGGTTGACGACGCTATTTCAAGTGCTCGGGCAAGTTGATGTCCGCTCCTGGCCGAAACCAGCCGCTGGACTGCTAAACTGCTGAGAGGCTGCTTTTGACCCAAAGCGGACCTTTTCACTTACATAAACATTAGTGAGTGATGCGACACGATTGCCGCCTAATTATTCGTTAGACAGCTCACGGCTTGGATTGAGAATAGTGTGGGCGGTCTGCCATATTCGGAGGCTCATAGGACAATGAAAAATCTCCTTTTCTCGTTGGCACTTTCTTGCTTATTGTTTAGTGACAATGTCGTGAATGCTGCTGAGGAAATCGATCCTGTTTTGGTGTCACCGCGCCAATTTGAGGTATTGATAGAGAACGATCATGTTCGCGTCGTTCGATACCGCTTGAGTCCGGGCGAAAATGACGCATGGCATACTCACCCAGCGAAGGTATCCGTAGTGGTTACTGGTGGTACATTGCTTATCACAACTGCAGATGGAGAGTCTTTCGAAGTCATGGAGGAATCCGGGTCGGCATCGTGGATGATGAGCCTTGGCGAGCATTTTGCAAAGAATGTTGGCGACACTCCGGTTCGGATCATTCTTGTCGAGGTGAAATCGGCCTCAACTACTTCTATTCAAGATTCTAAGCCGGAGTGAGGTGCGCTGCCTTACCACCCGTTGCGCTTATATCTCCGAACGGCCGCTCCTGGCCGAAAGCAGCCACTGGGCTGCTAAACTGCTGAGAGGCTGCTTTTGACCCAAAGCGGACATACGCAGATGTATGAATATTTGAGCGCGGATTGACCCCTAACAACGTCGAATGACGTTTGTTATATCGGGGCGTTTGCAAGTAAGTCGATTTACGGGTTTAGGCAACGGCGGAAAATGGATACCGATCCACATCGCAAAGAAATCCGACGGCTCAGTTTGACATCGAGTATCGTTTTTCTTTTGCTTGCTGGGTTCTTCACCCTAATCGTATCAATTCGTATCGAAGGCCAAGCGCTGCTATTGATCGGTTCGAGTCTCCAAATATTGCTGTTTGTGCCTTTGGCCCTGGCTTTTGCCTTTATCGTCAGACTGGTTTACCTGCGACTCACTACCAATGCCCGGATTCCGTTCGTTAGCGGGTGGCTCATTCAGGTGTCGATTTTGATTCTGTACACTGGCCTATATATCGTCTTCTGATTATTGAATTGGATGTAAGTGTCACCGTCTGCTTTTGGCCGAAAGCAGACATTCAAAGGCGATCAAAAATTTGTCGCCGAAAAATCAGCTTCCGAGCGGCTGCTTTACACCCGAAACCAGCCGTTAATCAGGGCACATAAATTGCTAGACCACGAATCCTGCTGTAAGTATCGCCTCTATCGACGCTTACACTGGTTCCGGACGCGTAAACGCTAGATCCGCCGCTCCCATTTTCCTGTTAAAATATTTATCAATCAAACCGAGAGGATTCGCAGATGAAACTATCTATTCGTTCGCTATTAGCGTTGTTGGCATCTCTCATGCTCATGAGTGGAGCATTTGCCGATTCGCTTGAAGCCGACGCCACATCCCCTGAATCAATTTTAATGCAAGCCGATGTCGCCTGGGCAAGTGCAGCTACGAATAAAGAGATGGACCAGTTTTACGCAAGCATTTTGGAAGATGCCGTATTGCTGGCTCCCAATGCTCCAATCGCCGACGGTCCTGAATCGTTCGGTATGTTGTTTGAGCTTCCCGCTGTTGCTCTCAAATGGAAACCTGTATCCGCGAATGTCTCCGGTTCCGGTGAATTGGGATATACATTCGGGACATACGAGCTATCTTTTGATGGCCCCGGTGGTGTGCGGATTGTTGATAATGGTAAATACATGACTGTCTGGAAAAAAGGCACGGACGGATCATGGAAAGTTGCCGCTGATATGTTTAATACAAGTCTGCCGTTGCCAACAATGGAAGAAGCAGCGGCAGAAGAAGACAATTAATCGTCATTTTGGCAAGGTCCGGGTCTGTCTAACGGAAGGTAATAGGCGTCGCCCATCAACATACGGCACTTCAGCGACTGCTTCTGGCCGAAAGCAGCCGCTGGACTGCTAAACTGCTGAGAGGCTGCTATTGACCCACTGCGGACATTGCCGGGCACTCTTGCGAACATGTGCTTTGCATCCGAAAGCTGCCTTTCAGGTGGTAGACTTCGGCGTGGCCGATAAATGCATAAAGATCTTTTGGCAACTCAGGCTGTATGGAAAAAGGGAGAAATACGATAAATATACGGAGAAAGACATTCGTCAATCTAGGTGCCGTTGCTGCAATACCCGTTTTGTTTTATGCCGTCACGATCTTGATGCCAATAACATTTATAAGGACGGTCGACGAAAACGACGAGCTGCCATCCATCACTTTGAACGGCTATAAATTTCATGCTGAAACCATGGGTGATGAAGGCAAGCCTGTCGTTATCGTGTTGCACGGTGGCCCGGGTGGCGATTATCGCAACCTTTTACCAATCGCGCCGTTAGCTAAAGACTACCTGTTGGTTTTTTATGACCAACGTATGACTGGGCTTTCATCACGCGAAGCCGAAGGCACCATTAGTCTGAAGAGTTTTTTCGACGATTTAGATGCGTTTGTTGATCATTACGGTAAGGGTAAGAAAGTCACCTTACTCGGCCACAGTTGGGGCGCAATGATGGCATCTGGCTATATCGGCATGCACCCTGAAAAGATTGACAAAATCATTATGATTGAGCCCGGCATACTTAGGCCTGACTTGTCGCAAGAGTTTATGGAGTCACAATCCGGTCCTAAATACGATGTGTATCTTGACCTTGCACTTGTGTGGTTGAACAGCTGGCGGGTCGATATTAGCCAGGATAAATACGCAAGAGAGGACTATATTTTAAGCATGGCGTACAAATTTATGGGCGGCAAAGGCGTGCATTGTGGTGATGTTATACCAGCAAACTTCGAAGGTTGGCGTGCCAGCAGAAAAGTCTTGGACGAGACTGTTATAGCCTCAGCAAATGATCCCAAATTACTTGCTCAGCTGGATTTCATTACTGACGCTCATAAATTTGACGGCGAAGTTCTATTGATCGGCTCAACATGCAATAAAGTTTATGGTGCTGAGTATCAAAAGCGCCACTTGCCGTTTTACAAAAATGCGAAACTTGAGACGATAGCGGATGCTGGACATTTCATATTTTACGATCAAGTGGAAGCATCACTTGCAGTCATAAATGACTTCTTGAAATGAAGATCTAGTGACCGCTTCTGGCCGAAAGCAGCCCCTCGATCCCTTGGCCCTTAGTGTCCGCTTCACCCTGGAAGCAGCCACTGCGCTGTTAGACTGTCGAGAGGCTGCTTGTGACCCAAAGCGGTCGTTACTTTGTTATCCGTTTATACTGGGTTAGCGGAGGATTAGACGCTTTCGTATTAATGGAATGATGGTCGATCAATGAATTGGGAAGCAGCCGGTGCGATAGCGGAAATCTTGGGTGTTATAGCTGTGATCGGTTCGCTGACCTATGTCGGTCGCCAGATCAATCAAAACACCCAGATTGCCCGCGCAAATATTGTTCACGAAACAGCCATCTTATCCAATCAGATTTTCCAGTTGATCGCCCAAGATTCTGAATTAGCCGACATATACGGCCGCGGCACAACAGGAGTAAGTCTTAATGGCGTTGACCTGCAAAGATTTACAGCGCTTGTCACAATGTATATGACCTGGTTGGAAGACATTGACAGCCAAGCTACAGCTGGCCTCTACTTTGACGATGGCGAAAGCGCGATCGAGTATTTGTCGCGAGAATTTTCATGTTTTTTTTCAACGCCGGAAGTTCGTCATTGGTGGCACGACAGCGGCAAGGTCGGCTTCCACCACGACTTCATAAGAAAAACCGATCGTCATATTGACTCGGCTTAGACGACGAGCGAATGGATCTCTGACAGGCTGCTTTTGGCCGAATGCAGCCGCTGGCATGCCCCGATAATGGGAATGGCGAGTGTCCGCTTTACTCCAATACCAGACACTCAGGTGATAATATTCAATCTGTTTTGAGCGGCTGCTTTTGACCCAAAGCGGACACTCCGGACATTTGCGTTGAACGTCCCCGCTAACAGGAAAAGCGGACTTTCGGACTCAAATGTCAATTAACAGGCCCGAGGTGCTCATCCAGCCAGTCCAGCGTTTCTCCGATCACAATTTCCCGAGGTACATAATGGCTCGTGTTGTTAACAATATGTTTTTTGAGGTCGGGGCTTGTGCCGAGCAGATCGAAAAACGGTTTCGCAGATGATTCAAACCGAAAGTCAGTGTCATAGCGCCCGTTAAATTGCAGAATTGGCGCTGAGACTCGTGGCAGGTAATTCAAGACGCTTGTCTCAGGTATTGACAAATGCTTCAGGCCAGCTTGGTTCAAAATACCCACTTTCAATCGCTTTGGCTCGACCGCAAGGGCTATTGGACCTATCCGCCCGCCCCAGCTGTATCCGTAGAAGGCGATTGCCGCGTCGTTAATATCTGCCCGGGACTCGAGGTAATCAATTGATCGTCGCATGTCTTTGATTGCTTCAATGACCAAATCGCGACCGGCAATGCTTGACCAGTTCGGAAACGATGGTTGGCGACGCTCCAATATACCCTCCACAACAGGAAACAAGATGGCGCGGCCATTCCTCAACGCGAAATCGAGATGCACGAATTGCTGATCTATCGAATCCGTGATCAGCGCGGTAATTGTCGGCCAGTAGATTATTGCTTGATAATTAGTCGCCGGCGTATTCGGCAGGTACAGATATAGAGCGATTCTTTCTCCCGCGCGATGGGAAGCAATGGATACTCGGTGACGAGTCCAGTGCCGCGATTCAACGCTCTCCTCGACGATAGAATCAAGCGGCAGTCGCTCGTATTCAAAACCGGAAAGATAGGCTTGAAAGACCGCGTCCGACACCGGGTCATCGATCTCGGGTTCTCTGCGAAATTCGATCGGCGCGTGTAATCGTTCAGCGACTTGCTGCGTGTCGCGAGTCTCTGCGAGCCTAAATCCATTTTCAGCACTACGATCAAATGGGACTGAGGCACCTGGGTCGTCAATTGACTGCTGCGAAAAGTACTCTGGGTCAGCAAAACTACCACCAACTATAGCTCTTAGACCCTCAACCTCGTTAAAACACCACTCGCGTACGTTTCCAATCATGCCGTACGTGCCGGTCCATCCCATGCCCAGATGTGTGCCAACTTGCGAAACTTGTGCCGACGCAAGATTACTTGTCGACAGCTGCTGTTCAATCATGCCGGCTGCGTGAGCTCGCCGCCAATGATGAATTGAGGGCAGTTCGCGGCCATTGTACGCAGCGTACGCGGCCGCTTCGTACCAGCTCACGCCGGTTACAGGAAAATCGTCTCCGCCTTCGAAATAGCTACCGCCGATCCAAAACCTTGGCCCCGGTCGGCCAGATTCATCGACAAATTTAGCCATCGCTGATTCACGGTCAACAATTTCCCCGTTCTCGATAAACTCATGCTCCCAGTATCGTGGGTTACTGTATCCGTCACTATCGACGAATATTTTGTACTCGCGATTCGTTACCTCGTAGCGCCCGATGTAGAAGTCGTCGACAAAGATGCTCTCACCTTCGATCAATAGATCGTAGCCAGGTACTCGCACCATACCTTCCGGGATCGTCTCGACAGAATCGAACGAAAATGCGCCGGGCGTAATCGCAGCACTGTCGGTAAATGGCACGTCGCGGACCGGCAAACGGAATAGGCCTGCGGTCTCACCACCGATTACTCGCTCGATTGGCGGTCGTTCGTCCAACTCGAGACGGATCACGGAAAAACCGAATGGAATGTTGACGTCAGAGACCGGAGTAGTTCCTAGTTGCTGCCATTCTTCGTCAAGTCCGCCGTACGGCCGTCGATAGACCTGCGCTCCGGAAGGTGTCGACTCTATGGATGTTACGAACCCAATCGTTTTCCAGGTGTCGGCCAAATCCCGGTTTTCAGGTAGTCGTCGCTCTATCTCTTTCGCCACCGTGTAAGCTTCTTCCCAGTGACCGGCGTCGGCGAGCTTTTCGAGCAGTGGAAAAGCCTCACTGCTCGCCCAACGTTCATCGGCAGTTAAGTACCAGTATCCGCTACCGCCGACCAATAGCAGCAAAGTTACCGTTGACGACGCGATTAACGCAAGGCTGAGTTTCACAGGCGACGCGACTGTGGACCCGTCCGCTTCGCCTTCCCTTTGAAGACCGCCGGGCGCTAATTCGTAGGCCCAAGCGACAATTACGGCAGGAATGAAGCCAATCACAAGGAGCAGCAAGACCAGGCGAGTTGACCATTCAGGCAATGCCAAAACCGGAACCAGCAGTTCGGAAACCTGCAATAGTAGCCACGCAGCTACGAGGTAGGTCGTCGCTACCCTGAACACTTTGCGTCGCCTTAGTTCGTCGTATAGCCGGCCCATTTCTTATTATCGCTACCGTAGTTGTCATTAAAGATACCACGAGCACTGCCCGCATTGTCTTGTATCCCTCGCTTCCTCCCGGCGACTGCGACAAATCAACAACACAGCAATAGGGAGATGAATTTCGATTGCTGCGTCTGCTCTTGGCCGTTAGCGGCCCCTCACAAAGCTACCGGCGAGCGGCTGCTTCTGGCCGAAAGCAGCCGCTGGACTGCTAAACTCATGAGAGGCCGCAACCCAAAGCAGACATTCAATCAGAGAATAGGGCGTCCACAATTGGGCAGTCTGGAACCTGGTCGCCATCGCACATAGATGCCATTGATTCGAGCGTGTGCTGCATCGTTTGAAGGTCCTGAATTTTTTGCGCCACGTCATTCATATGAATAAATGTTCGATCTCGCACTTCCGCACAGGTGTAGTCACCGCCGTCTACAAGCTCCAATAAGCCACGAACCTCTTTAAGCGTGAAGCCTAATTCGCGGGTTCTGCGGATGAATGAGAGCCTTTTTAGATGCGAATTCTCGTAAATTCGATGACCTCCGGCACTCCGCATCGGGTCTGGCATCAGGCCGATTTTCTCGTAGTATCGAATAGTTTCGCCGTTCACACCGCTGCTCTTGGCCAACGAGCCACGAGAAAGTTGAGTTTCGCCCGATTTCATGACTTTTTTCCTTGATCCTGTAGTTACTACAGGTCCTATATTAGGAGGCTGAGGACCCATGTCAATTGGAGACGGCACACTTTGAACGACAACACTTCACTTACCAGTGATCGCAAACGGAACGTCGCCGCCGCCGGTGGCGTTATCGGCGCGGTGCTTGCATCGTCTTGCTGTATCGGGCCGTTGGTACTAATAATGCTCGGTGCGAGTGGACCGTGGATAGGAAACCTCACAGCGCTTAAGGCGTATCAGCCGTTGTTCGTATCTATAACACTCGTATTTTTGGGCTATGGATTTTGGCATGTCTACGGAAAGTCGAAAAAAGTATGCGATCAAGGTTCTTATTGTGCGACGCCTACGGCGGAACGAGCTGTCAAAATCTCACTTTGGATCGCAACAGTATTGGTTGCTATCGCATTGACCACTGATTTATGGGCACCACTTTTTTACTAAGGAGTAATCGATGAAAATTGCTTGGACGATAATTATTGCATTTATTCTAACTGCAAACCTTTCACTAGCGTCAGACAACGAAACAACAGCCACATTTAACGTCGAGAAAATGACCTGTGCTACTTGCCCAATTGCTGTTCGTAAAGCAATGCAGCGCGTAGATGGCGTCAAAGAAGTAAACGTTGATCTGGAAAGTAATACAGCGGTCGTAACCTTTGATGCGAGTGTCGCAACGACATCTGATATTGCAAATGCATCGACGGAAGTTGGATTTCCAGCGTCAGTATTGGCCGAAAATTGAGCGCGACTGAACCATCGTTTGAACCTTACTCGACGTTGACGTGCCCAGAATGTGGGTTTCAGTCAAAAGACCTGATGCCAACCAATGCATGCCAATTCTTTTATGACTGCAGAAACTGCAAGACAGTGCTTAAGCCGCTCGCTGGCGACTGTTGTGTGTATTGTTCTTATGGTGACGTAAAGTGCCCGCCAATCCAGGAGGGCGACTCCTGTTGTGCGTGAGTAAGTGGCGACGACCGACCTAAAGCTTGACGATCCCGGCACCCTACCGAAACCCGGCCCAGTTGGCCGGATAGTGCGACTTGCTTTTGGCTTACTTTGTGCCTCGTATGTACTGGGGCTTCGCGATATTTCTGACGACCTGATCGGAGACAACGGCCATATCAGGTCACTCGTCTGGAACGGCGTTCTGATCGGTCTTTTCTTCATCAGTTACATAGTCAATATTGGTTATTCTCGGTCGTGGAAGAAATGGCCTGCAATTGTCAGCGCGGGTATCTTCCTCGCGATTGCCGGCTTTGGCCAGATCACACAAGGTGCGGTGGAATCGGATGCATTAGCGCGCGCCATTTGGATATGGGAAATGTATCTTTTTACTCATTTGGGTGGGGCTTTTGTTGTTTCTGCCCTAATTGGTACGCCCGGATGCGAGATGAGAGCATTTCATGATCTCTATTCTCGATTAACCGACACACCCACGAAAGAGCACTTCTGCCCAGTCGGGCCACTGAACTCCATAGATCAATGGGAATCTGCGCGATCAAAAAGTTGAGCCGAGATAGCCGGCAGTTGGGCGTCCGCTCCTGGCCGAAAGCAGCCGCTCGCATCGAGTGGCGAGTGTCCGGTATACCCCGAAAGCAGCCGCTCAGGTGGTAGTATTTCTTACATACT